>Ga0214921_10001751_pt1 | contig 36503 bp, 34 predicted proteins | sample LL1505_MetaG_FD_177992 | JGI IMG/M metagenome (GOLD analysis project Ga0214921, IMG submission 177992) | Freshwater microbial communities from Lake Lanier, Atlanta, Georgia, United States - LL-1505 | ecosystem: Environmental > Aquatic > Freshwater > Lake | place: USA: Georgia | collected... | reverse complement strand
ATTCTCAATTCACGCCTACGGAGAGTGTAGAACGTGACTCGACCTCAGGCAAACGGCAGCGACCCATGGCCCGCGGAATGTTCGTCACCGGCACCGACACCGACGTCGGCAAGACGGCGGTGGCCGTCGCGCTCGTGCGGCAGCTCGTGGCGGCGGGGGTGCGGGTCGGCGTCTACAAGCCCGTGGCCACCGGCAACGCCGCAGACGCCGCCGCGCTCTGGGAGGCTGCCGGTCGGCCGCTGACACTCGACGAGGTCTGCCCGCAGGTTTTTCCCGCGGCCATTTCGCCGCCCCGCAGCGCCCGCGCCGCCGGCACCGAGGTCGACGCGGCGCTCCTCGACCGTGGCCTCGAGCCGTGGACGCGCGGCTTCGACGCCGTGGTTGTGGAGGGAGCCGGCGGGCTCTTCTCGCCGCTCGCTGACGGCGTTTCCAACGCCGATCTGGCCGGCATGCTCGGCCTGCCGCTGGTCGTCGTCGATGCGGCCCGACTCGGAGCGATCGGCCGGACGCTCGCGACCGTGACCGCCGCGCGCGCCAGGGGGCTTACCGTCGCCGCCGTCGTGCTCTCGCAGACGGTGCCACTCGACGATGCCGAGCGCGACGACCCGGCGAGCCCGTGGCGGATCGCCCACGACAGCCGCGCCGACCTCGCAGCCGCACTCGCACCCTTGCCCGTGGGCATGCTCGCGCATCGCGCGGGCTCGATCGAACCGCCCTTCGATGTCGTCAGGTAGGGCAGGCTGCGAGGGTGGCGGCCGCCACGCGGGAGCGGGCGGAGAAGCGGCCGAGATCGAGCCGCATCGCCACCTTCCACGTGCCGTCGGCGGCCGGCGTCACCAGCCAGTGCGGCATCACGACGACCGACTGGTGGACGAGCTCGAAGCCCCCCTCCGACTGGCTCACCGACTGGATCGGAAACGTCCACACGCCCGTGGCGGCGCCGTTGGACGCGGGGCCGAACGTGAGCCGGGCATCGATGTCGAGCCAGTCATCGACGAGGCCGAGGCTGCGGACGTGCGGGAGGTCGAGCCGGCAGCCGAGATCGCCCATGTCACGGCCGAGTTCGTCGTAGAAGAAGCGGCCGGCGGCAGCCGCAGGCAGCCCTGCGAAGTTGAATTCGACGGCCAGATGCTGACGAAAGTCGGGCGGCAGGCCGTCGAGCTTGTACGCGATCTCGAGCGCGCCCGACCCGGCCTCGAGCGTCACCGCCTTCGAGAGCGTGAAGGGGATGCCCCACGCGTTGCCCGTTCGCGAAAGCAGCACCTGGATTCGGTCCGGGTTGCGGCGAACACTCGCCTCGTAGGTGCCGGCAGCGAAGTCGCCCCGCTCGAGCGCCGTGCCCTCCACAACCGCCTCGGCCGCGACGTCGCAATCCCAGAAATGATCGACGAGGCTCTTGCGCCGCGAGCGGTCGTAGCGCACCATCCGCTCGAGCCCCTGCTGTTTGAACTTCGCCAGCTGCGAGGCATCGACCACGCTCCGGGCCACACCCGGGCCGGCGAGCACCTGCTCGTGGTAGGCCTCGGGCCGCCGATCGAGCGTGGCGAGGAGGTTGTGCTCCTGGTCGCGGAGGTCGAGTTCGTAGAGCATGCCCCCCTTCGCCGGCGCGAGCCAGGCGTCGAGGCGGTCGTTCGAGAGCCGCACGTCGGTGCGGCCGTCGAAGTCGTAGTCGGCGGTCGTGGCCTCGACCCACTCGCCGCGTCTCCCCTCGGCCCGGTCGGCGGCCTTCTCGGCGGCGATCAACTCCTTGAAGATCGCGTTGCGCAGGTGCGGCAGATAGATGCCGCCGAAGGCGCCATGCCAGTAGGCACAGTTGCACTGCCCGCGATAGAGCGCCTGGGTGGCGGCGGCGAGGGCCGTGGCATCGGCCGTGCCCGCGTGCCGCAGCCGCTCGAGCCGCGTGCTCACGGCGAGCATCCGGGCGTACATTTCGTTCGCCTCTGGATACCGCATCCGAAAGTTCCGCCACGTGCCGCCGCGGATGAAGGCCGCCACCGGTGCTAGCGCCGGATCGGTGGCGGCAGCCACGCGGGCGGCCACGCAAGTGAGCTGCTTCTCAGGCGGCAGCACCCACTCGGTCATCTCGCGGTAGCTGCATTCCGGCAGCCAGATCGTGCCGGCCGGCGGGGTGTCGCGGACCACCTCCGAGGGCAGCGCCATCTCGATCCAGTCGGCGTTCTGCTCGAGGAGCGTGAAGAACGTCTCGAGCCAGCCCTCCTCGAAGCAGGCCCGGTGCGTGTCGGGCCAGACGCCGAACTTCTCTCCGTCGTCGCCGAACACCGCCAGCGCCCCGTGCCGGCGCGATGCCAGCCAGCGCAGGTGGTCGATCGTCATGTGGGGTGCGGCGAAGGGGATCACGTAGCGCAGGCGTTCGCTGACGGGAAACACCGCGAGCGTCGCGCCGTCGCCTTCGGTGAGCCAAAGCCGGTCGAGCTCCTCTTCGGCCACCCCCGCGGCCCTGAAGTGGCTGTCGTCGAGGATCGTCCAGTCGATGCCCGCAGCCGCGATGTCGGCCGTCATTCCAGGATCCCAGACCCGCTCGGCCACCCACATCCCCGACACCCGCGTGGCAAACCGCTGCTCGAGCCAGCGTGTGAAGCTCGTGATCTGCCCGATACGATCGCGGGCCGGCAGCATGGCGAGCACGGGCTCGTGGAACGCGCCGCCCACGATCTCGACACGGCCATGGGCGGCGAGCCGCGCGAGGCGGTCGAGATACTCCGGATGCTTCCGATCGAGCCACTCGACGAGCGGGCCGCTCGTGTGCAGCGCCATGCGGATGCCGGAATGGCGTTCGAAGAGATCGAGGAACGGCAGGTAACTGTCGCGATACGCCTGCTCGATCACCTCGTCGAAGTTGCCGACGGGTTGATGGTCGTGGAGCACGAAGACGAACCGGACGGCGGCGGACATGCACGACCTCGGGCGGGAGCGATGAGGGGAATCGACCGATTCTCGGGCCTTCGTCAGCCGGCGCCAAACAGGCGCGGGCCGGTTTTCGACCGCGACCAGCCCGTTGTCGCGCCGGCTGTGCCGGCCGTGACGGTTGGCGAAAGAAACCGGCCGTCAGGCCTCGCGCAACCGGCGGGCCGACTCGGTCGGCGACATCGTCGTGATGTGACAGCCGGTGGCGAGTTCAAAGCCGGCGAACTCCGCGAGTCTGGGGAGGATCTCCAGGTGCCAGTGCCACTGCTCGACACCCGGGGCGTGGGCCCCCACCGAGGCGAAGGGCGCCTGGTGGAGCCACCAGTTGTAGTCGGCCCGCGGCGCGATGCGGTTGAGCCTGGCGATGATCCGCCGCGTGAGCGCGGCCAGGGCCGCGACGGCCGCATCATCGGCGGCGTGGAAGTGGCGGCAGGCCGTGCGCGGCAGGATCACGGTCTCAAACGGCTGGCGCGGCGCGTGCGGCACGAGCGCCACGAGATCGCCTTGCTCTGCCACGATCCTCTGCTCGGCCTCCGCCTGCCGGATCAGGGTGCCGAACGGATCGCTCGAGCACCCGGCGATCGCGATCTTGCCGGCCACGAGCGGCGGCAGAAAGTCGAGCGCCACGAGCTGGCTGTGCACGTGTTCGAGCGACGCGCCGGCGGCGGGGCCGGAATTCTTGAACACGAACGCCCAGGCGAGGTCGGGCCGCCCGGCAAGGGCGGCCAAGCGATTCCGGCACACCCACCAGGCGTCGCGCCAGTGGTCGGCGTCGATCGCGAGGATCGAACGCTCGTGGGTGGGGGACTCGACGAGCACCTCGTGCACTCCATGAGCGGGCTGCCGCAGGCCGGCGAGATCTCCTGGCGCCGTCGCAGGAGCGGCTTCGCTCACGACGGGAAACTGATTCGGCACGAGCCGCACATGCCAGGGGTGCGTCGGGTCGGCGGGACACTGCAGGACGGTGGGCGGCGTGCGGGCTTCGTGACCGGCGCAAAACGGGCAGTCTGCGGTCAGCCCGGTGCCGCCGGCCTGCGTCGGTCGCTCGGCCCGCTGCGGTGCGACGAACACGGTGCGCAGGGCCAGCGGCTCGTGGTGCCGGTGCGGTGGAGACGATTGACCGGGCGCGGGGGACGATGCGGCTGCCATGCCGGGAGCGTACCACACCGCGGTGCCGTTCCGGCATACCGCGCGCACGTTGAACGGCGTTCCCAACGGCCGTAGACTCTTCGCCGCCGGGAGCGCGATTCGACCATCCGCCCGGCTGACCCCGAGGACCGCATCATGCTCACCGTCGGCGACTCGTTTCCCCAGTTTTCCGTGCAGGCTTGCGTCGGCACCGAGAAGGACGACATCAAGCTCCTGACGAACAAGGCCTACGCCGGCAAGTGGGTCGTGTATTTCTTCTACCCGAAGGATTTCACGTTCGTCTGTCCGACCGAGCTCGCCGAATTCAACAAGCAGCTGAAGGCGTTCAAGGACCGCGACACCGAGGTGGTGGGCGGCAGCACCGACAACGAGTGGTCGCACATGATGTGGCGCCGCTCCCATGACGATCTCAAGAGTCTCGGGTATCCGCTGATCGCCGCGCAGAGGCTCGCCCCGGAGCTGGGAATTCTCGAGAAGACCGAGGGCTATTGCCTGCGGGCCACGTTCATCGTCGACCCGCACGGCGTGATCCAGTGGGTGGACGTGAACCAGGGACGCGTCGGCCGCAACGTGGCCGAGGTGCTTCGGGTGCTCGACGCCCTCCAGAGCGACGAGCTCTGCCCCTGCAACTGGAAGAAGGGCGATCCCTACGTGAAGGTCGGTTAAGACCCGGAAGTGCATCGCCGGCTCGGGGGCGGCAAAAGTCGCCGCTGTGCGGTCCTTCGGATTGTCGCGTGGGCTGCGGCAGCCCGAGGCTCCTCGAGCGTTCGCCGACCCCCTCGCCTCCCTGCTTTGGCTGGCTCCGTCAGGGCAGCGTTTCAACGCGGAGCACATCGGGGGTTGAGTCAGTGCAGTTTCGGCGGCGATCGTGGGCACACAAGTTTTCCGATGCGTTTCGGGGACTCTCGCGGGCGGTTCGCAGCCAGTCGAGCTTCGCGGTGCATCTGGCCGTGGCGGCCGTCGTCGTCGCGCTGGCGGCAGCCTTGCGGGTGTCGGCCGTGGAGTGGTGCCTGCTCGTCGGAGCGATCGCGGTCGTGCTCGCCGCCGAGATCTTCAATTCCGCGGTCGAGTCGCTTGCCCGGGCGTTGGGCCCGGCGTGGAATCCACGCGTCCGCGACGCCCTCGACATGGCGAGCGCGGCGGTGCTGGTGGCGGCCTGCGGAGCGGCCGTGGTCGGCCTGATCGTGTTCGGCTCGCGCCTCCTGACGCTCGTTGGCTCGTGACGGTGGCAAGGTCGTGTTGACCGGCTTCGAGGCGATGCGATAGGGTGCCGCCCCGAGTCAGGACTCTTCCTTCTGGAGCACGGAATCATGGGCAAGTTGTTGGCGGAGGCGATCGGAACCTTTTGGCTCGTGCTCGGCGGCTGCGGCAGCGCGGTCTTGGCCGCGGCGTATCCCGACCTCGGCATCGGGTTCGTCGGCGTGTCGCTCGCGTTCGGCCTCACCGTGCTCACCATGGCCGCTGCGGTGGGCCACGTGTCGGGCTGCCATTTGAATCCGGCCGTGACGGCGGGCCTCGTCGCCGGCGGACGGTTTCCCGCGAAAGACGCGCTGGGGTACGTCGTGGCCCAGATGCTCGGTGGCCTGGCAGGGGCAGGGGTCTTGTACCTCGTGGCCCGCGGGATCCCGTCGTTCGAGATCGCCGCCGGCTTCGCCTCGAATGGCTACGGCGATCATTCGCCCGGCGGCTATTCGCTGGCGAGCTGCTTCATCATCGAGGTGGTGATGACGGCGATGTTCCTGTTCGTGATCCATGGAGCCACCGACCGGCGGTCGAGCCCGATCATCGCGCCCCTCGCGATCGGACTGTGCCTGACGCTCATCCACCTCGTGAGCATCCCGGTCACGAACACCTCGGTGAATCCCGCCCGCAGCACGGCCACGGCGTTTTTCGCCGGCGGCTGGGCGGTGGAGCAGCTGTGGCTCTTCTGGGTGGCGCCGATCGTCGGCGGCATCCTCGGCGGCCTGCTCTACAAGAGCATGATCGACTGCGAGGACTGAGGGCTACGGAGCGGCCCGGAGGTCGTAGCACAGGATTGCGTCGCCTTCGCGGAGGTAGAGCCGTCCGTCGAGGATCACCATGTGGGCCCAGCTCGGCCGATCGCCGCTGCCGGGCACCTTGAAACTCGACACCTCGGTGTAGCCCGACGGATCGGTCTTCACGAGGGCGAGGGTGCCGTCGGCATAGCGGACGTAGAGGTGGCCGTCGGCCGCGATGACCGTGGCCGATCCCTTCCCGCTGCCGCGTTCCTTCCAGACGACCTTGCCGGTTTCGAGCTCGGCACAGATCAGAATCGCCTGGTCGTCGGCACAACCGTAGAGATGGTCGCCGACGAGCACGACCCCGCCGTGCTTGTTGGCAAGCTCCGGCTTGAGGCCGTAGACCTCCTGCATCGTCACGGTGCCGCCCGGGCCGGCCTTCTGCCGGAGGAGTGCCCCGCCCCGCTTGTAGCCGGCGGCGATGAACACGAGATCGTCTTTCACGATCGGCGTGGGGATGACGGCCGTCGTCTTGTCGATCGGATACGCCCAGAGGAATTTTCCAGTTTCGGCATCGACGGCGAAGGCGCCGGCAGCGGTGGTTTGGAGATAGACCTTCCGCCCGCTGATTTCGGCGGTCACGATCGACGCGTGCCCGGCGCCGCGATCGCCCTTCATCGGGCAGCTCCACAGCGGCCGCCCCGTCTTCTTGTCGAGCGCGACCATCGTGGCCTGCTCGCCGCCCGGCGTGCACACGAGCCGGTCGCCGTCGATTGTCACGCTCTCACTGTAGCCCCACGAGTCGCCCTTCGTGCCGCCGAACGTGGCCTTGAGATCGACACGAAACCGTTCCCGGCCGGTGGAGGTGTCGCAGGCCACGAGCTGGCCGAACGGCGTGATCACATACACCGTCTCGCCATCGACGGTCGGTGTGCTGCGCGAGCTCTGCCACGACTCCTGACCATCGGCCCACGGGCTGCCCGTCTTCGTCTTCCAGAGCTGCTTTCCGGAGGCACGGTCGAAGCAGGTCAGGTATTCGTCGGCATCACCCGCCGTGGAGAGCCCGTCGCCGAGGGTGAAGATCTTCTCCCCGGCGATCGCCAGGCTCGCGTAGCCGCGGCCGGCGCCGGCGGAGTGCCAGACGAGCGTGGGGCCGTCGGCGGGCCACGATTCGGCGAGATCGGTGTCAGGGGCGACGGCCGTCCGGCCCGGGCCGCGAAACGTCGGCCAGTCGGCGGCGGGGGCGGGTGACGATCCGGCGACCAAGATGCCGAAAGCCGCCACGATTCCCATGAAGAACGCCAAAAATCGCATCGCTCGCCTCCGCTGACAGGTGCGTTTCCTCGCGCAGCGTACGGCCGCGCTGGTGGGTCGGTCAACGGTTCGCCCGACGGTACACTCGAAGCGGTTGAAGTCGTGGCAGAGCATCCATTCATCGAGGAGTCGAGCGTCGTGGCCGCAGAAGCGTCGTCGGAAGCATTGTTCGGGAAGCGGGTGTCGATCGAGCAGGTCGAGGAGGGGCACGACCTCGCGCCCAAGTTCGACGCGGCCGGCCTGATCCCCTGCGTGACCACCGATTTTGCATCCGGCGAGGTGCTCATGGTGGCGGTGATGAACCGCGAGGCCCTCGCCAAGACGATCGAAACGGGCGAGGCCCACTACTGGAGCCGCAGCCGCCAGCAGCTCTGGCACAAGGGGGCCACGAGCGGCCTCGTGCAGAAAGTGGCCGAGATGCGGATCGACGACGACCAAGACTGCGTCTGGCTGCGCGTCGAGATCGCCGGCGGCGCGAGCTGCCACGTCGGCTACCGCAGCTGTTTCTACCGCAAGGTGCCCGTCGGAGCCGACCGCGCCCGGCGCACGGCCCTCGAGTTCACCGAGCACGAGAAGGCCTTCGACCCGAAGGCCGTCTACGGCGACGCCCCGAACCCGACGCAGCTGTGACACGCTCGTGGGACAGGCTTCCCGTCTGTCACTGCGTTACTGATTCGCGCCGGCTTCGGGCTCCCCATATCCCGTCGCCGGACGTTCGGTTGGATGAGCGCGCGCCGGCTCGTGACTGCCCAGACCCTCTCGCTTGACGTTCGCCTCGGCCCTCCCGGCCTCGGCTCTCTGCGTGTCCGCTTCGCTTTCGCCATCCATGGCTGCGCTCGCTCCCACAGCCCGCTCGAGGGCATGGGCAGCCCCGATCCTCCTCAACTGATAGGGGGAGGCGAGGGGTTACCCCTGCCGTTGAGCCGGCGTATTTGACCAGCGGAGCCATGGATGGCGCAGCGCAGGCAAATCCGAGTGAGCCGGAGCCTGGAGGGCGGAGGCGAACGTCCGGCGAGACGGTACGGGGTAACCCCGAGCCGGATCCGGCGCGTTGATGGAAAGTACGCACTGAAGGCGGTGCTACGAATACGCCTCGAACAGCACGCCCTCCCGTTGCTTGGAGAGCGATGTATTATTGAGAGGTTCGCTCCTCCCGAGTGCCCCCGATGCTCACCCCCTCCCAAGTCGTCGAGACGTACTTCCTCGAGTCGCGGCACCAGCTGCTCGAAATCGCCGCGTATCTCGACCGCTACGACGCCGCCGTCGCCCGGGCCGGTGATCGCAACGGTCAGGCGGCAGCGGATGAGAAGAAGCTCGCCGTGATCCGCCGGGCGCTCGAGATCGTCGCCGAGCCGAAGCCTGCGGCGGAGCGGACCGTCGCCCTCCTCGAACTGTTCGCGACCGTCTAGCACCGCCCGCCCGCCGGGACGAGACCCATGCAGATCATCCAGCCGCACTACCACGCGATCGCCCGCACCGCGCAAGACTACGAGCGGATGGCGATGAGCGGCGTCGTGGCTGTGGCCGAGCCGGCCTTCTGGGCCGGGTTCGACCGGAAGTATCCCGAGACGTTCATCGACTACTTCCGGCAGATCAGCGAGTTCGAGCCGACGCGGGCGGCGCAGTATGGCATCCGGCATTTTTCCTGGGTGGCCGTGAACCCGAAGGAGGCCGAGAACCCCGTGCTCACACGTGAGGTGCTGAAGCACTTTCCGGAGTTCTTCGCCAAGCCGACGGTGCTCGGCGTCGGGGAGACGGGGCTGCACAAGTCGACTAGAAATGAGTGTGAGTCGCTCGAGGCGCACGTCGAGATCGCGATGCGGCACGGCCAGCTCGTCTTGATCCACACGCCGCATTTGGCCGACAAGGCCCACGGCACGAAGCGGGTGCTCGAGGTGCTCGCCGGGATGAACGTCGATCGCGAGCGGATCTGGATCGACCACGTCGAGGAGCAGACGATCCGCCCCTGCCTTGATGCGGGCTACTGGGTCGGCTTCACGCTCTATCCGATCACGAAATGCTCGCCCAAGCGGGCCGTCGACATGCTGGAGAAGTACGGCACGGAGCGGATCCTCGTGAACTCGTCGGCCGACTGGGGGCCGAGCGATCCGTTCACGCTCCAGGAGTGCATCCTCGAGTTTCGCCGGCGTGGGCACTCGCTGCAGGAAGCCATCGAGGTGTTCCACAACAATCCCTGCCGGTTCCTCGGGCAAAACCCGAAATTCAACATCCAGCCGATCCGGATCGAGCCCGCGACGGGAGCGGCCGTCTCCGCCTGACGGCCCCAGAGCAGGACGCCTTCGCCATGCCCGCCTCCGGCCCGATGCAGCTTTCGATCATGCGGCAACTGTCGTTCTGCGCCGGGCACCGGCTCCTCGGCCACGAGGGGAAGTGCGCGTTCTTCCATGGCCACAACTACAAGGTGGACGTCGAGGTGGCTTCGCGGGACGGCGGCGCCGTGCTCGACGAGGTCGGCCGGATCGTGGACTTCGCCGTGATCAAGCGGCGGCTCCTCGGCTGGATCGACGAGCACTGGGACCACGGCTTCATCGTGTCGGCTGCCGACACCAACGGCATTTCGGCGCTCGCACTCGTCGAACCCAGCAAGACCTTCGTGCTGCCGTACAACCCGACCGCCGAGAACATGGCCCGCTACCTGCTCGAAGTGGTGGCGCCCACGGTGCTCGGCGATCTGCCCATTCAGGTGCAGCGAATCGTCGTCTGGGAGACCGATACCTCCTGCGCCACCGCCACGCGGTAACACCGTCCCATGCCCCATCATCCCGGCCGCTACCCCACGACCCGCCTCCGCCGCACGCGGCAGCACGATTGGTTGCGCCGGATGGTCGCCGACACGGCTCTTGCGCCGGCCGACCTGATCTGGCCGCTGTTCGTCCACGAGCACGAGGCGAGCCACCCGGTGGCGAGCATGCCGGGCGTGGAGCGGCTCTCGATCGACGGCATCGTGAAGGCGGCAGCCGAGGCCGCCACCCTCGGCATTCCGGCAATCGCACTCTTTCCGGTGCTCGACGCCCGCCACAAGACCGACGACGGTCGCCTCGCCCTCGATGCCGACAACCTGCTCTGCCGCGCGGTGCGGGCGGTGCGCAAGGAGACGGCCGATGCCGTCGGCATCATCTGCGACGTGGCGCTCGACCCCTACACGACGCACGGCCACGACGGCCTCCTCCGCGACGGCAGGATTCTCAACGACGAGACGGTGGATGTGCTTCGTCGGCAGGCGGTCGTGTTGGCCGAGGCCGGCTGCCACGTCGTGGCGCCGTCCGACATGATGGATGGCCGGGTCGGGGCAATCCGCGCGGCGCTCGACGCGGCAGGTCGGCACGACGTGTGCATCCTGTCGTACGCGGCGAAGTACGCGTCGGCGTTCTACGGGCCGTTTCGCGACGCTCTCGGCAGCCATGCCGCCCTCGCCACGGCGGCGGCGCTTGGCGTGGCCGACAAGAAGACCTACCAGATGGATCCGGCCAACGGCGACGAGGCCCTGCGCGAGGTCGCTCTCGACCTTGCCGAAGGGGCCGACATGGTGATGGTGAAGCCGGCCGGCACCGCGCTCGACGTGATCTGGCGGGTGAAGCAGGCCTTCGGCGTGCCCACGCTCGCCTACCAGGTGAGTGGGGAATACGCGATGATCCAGGCCGCGGCCGCCAACGGCTGGCTCGATGGGCGGAAGGCAGCCGTCGAGAGCGTGCTCGTGATGAAGCGGGCGGGCGCCGATTGCATTCTCACCTACTTCGCCCCCGAGATCGCCCGCACGATCCGCTCGTAGGGCCCAGCTCATTTCGGCAAGCCGAGGGCGGCGCGGAGCACCGGTTCGAAGGCATCGGCCTGGCGCACGAAGCCTAGGTCGGTCGGATGCGAACCATCGACCGTGGCGTCGCTGTCGTCGCCGAGCAGTGTGTCGCCCGGGATGTACCACAGGCCCTGCACGCCCTCCCCGCGCAGCGTGTCGAACGCCTCCTTGAGTGCCTTGTGGTTGGCGTCGTGGAACGCCTCCTTGCCCGCCGTGATCCAGGCATTCGTGAACCGCCGGTCCTCGACGAGGATGATCGGCGTGTCAGGCCGGGCCGCGCGCAGCCGCTTCACGAGCGGGATGCACCGCTCGCGCACCATCTCGGCGTTCATGTTGGGTAGGCAGTCGATCACGTAGCAGGCGGCATCGACGCGGGCGAGGAGGTCTCCCACACCCGGATCCATCCGGCCGTTGCCGGAGAAGCCGAGATTGGCAACGGGCCGGTCGAGCCGCCTACCGAGGATTGCCACGTGCGCCATGCCGGGGCGGCTCGCACAGGCACCATGTGTGATCGACGTGCCGTAAAACACCATCGGCTTGTCGCGTGGGTCGAGCCACGTGAAAGCAAAACCCTCGGGCACGCCGACGGCGAGCGACTCGACGCCGTTGAAGAGCGGCAGCCACAGGGCGTATTCGCGGGTGCCGGGAACGAGGCCGGCGAGGAGCGGCAATTCGAGTGACTGTTTCTCAGGCTTGATGGCGGCGACCCAGCGCCAGCGGTCGTCGGCGTCGCGGGCGTAGAGGTCGACGCCGCTCATGCCGCTGGCAGGCATGTGTGGCTTGTCGAGCACGTCGCTGCGGAGGGTCATCCGCACGTGGAGTGCCGTGGCATCGGTCCGAAATCGAACCATCATCCCGGCGGACTCGCGGCTCAGATTCCAGACTGGCTTGGGCACCGTCGCCTCGGCAGCCTGTGGAAAGCGGTCGAAGGGGCGTGCTCGCTCCTCGTCGGCCCAGAGTCGGCCTTCGACTTGCGCGGCAGATACGTCGTGCCATGTGAGCGGCGTCTGCGGCGGTGTGGGATCGGCGCCGCTGCCGATGGCTGGCAGGCAGGTGATAGCGGCGACGAAGCATCGTCGTGACATGGTCATGGCGGAGACGTCCTCGGGTGAAATGCGGCCGGGTGTCACGTCTTCGGCCTGAAGGCCACGATCCGCTCGGGCTTCGTCTCGAGCCGCGGAACGTGGGGAACGCCCGTGTGGATCAGGTCGATGCAGTAGGGAATCGCGGGAAACACCGCATCCAGGCATTCACGGATGCTCTTCGGCCGCCCCGGCAGGTTCACCACGAGGGCCCGGCCGCAGATACCGGCCGTCTGCCGCGAGAGGATCGCCGTGGGCACTTTCTCGAGCGACACCTTCCGCATCAGTTCGCCGAATCCGGGAAGCAGCTTCGCGCACACGCGCTCGGTGGCCTCGGGCGTGACGTCGCGCGGGGCAGGGCCCGTGCCGCCGGTGGTGACGACGAGGCAGCAGCCGGCGTCGGCGAGGGCCTGGATGGCCCCGGCGATCGCCTCGAGGTCGTCGGGCACGATCCGCTCCTGGGCTTCCCAGTCGCTCGCAAGCACCTCGGCCAGGTAGGTGCGGATCGCCGGCCCGCCCTCGTCGGCATACTCGCCGCGGCTGGCGCGGTCGGAGACGGTGAGGATGCCGATGCGAACTGTCATGGAAAAGGCTTTCGCCGGTCGTGCAGGCTGAATGGTTCGCCTGACAGGCTGAAGCCTGTCCTACATCACGCCGCGGGATTCAAGCAGCTGCACGAGCGCGTCGACGCACCGGCTCACCGGCCACTCGTGCGTGGGCAGCACGAGATTGGGCTGTGCAGGCGGCTCGTAGGGGGCCGTGACGCCGGGGAAGTTCGTAAACTCGCCCGTGTCGGCGAGCGCATAGTGGCCGTCGGTATCGCGCTCGCGGCAGACCTCGATCGGGGCCGCGAGATGGATGACGAGGAAGCGGTCGGCGCCGATCCGTTCCGCGGCCTTCTGTCGCACCTCCTCGTCGGGTGCGACGAACGCACCGATGCAGATGATGCCGGCGTCGTTGAAGAGCCTGGCGACTTCGACGCTCCGGCGCAGATTTTCGCTCCGTTCTCCCGCGGTAAAGCCGAGATCCTTGCTGATGCCGAGCCGCATGTTCTGCCCGTCGAGCACGGCGACGGCGCGACCGAGGTCGAAGAGCCGCCGTTCGAGGGCCCGGGCGAGCGTGGATTTTCCGGAGCCCGTGAGCCCCGTGAGGAGGAGCGTGACGGGCTTCTGGCCAAACCTGGCCTCGCGCTCCTCGGCCGTCACGCCGCTCAGCTGCCCGTGGAGGTGCGGCTCGGCCGCGTCGCCCCAGTGGTCGGATGCCGCCTCGTTGGGCTCGCGATCGAGGATCATGCCGGCGCCGACGGTGGCGTTGGTCACCCGGTCGATCATGATGAACGCGCCCGTGGCCCGGTTGCGCCGGTAGGCGTCGAACGCGATCGGGCTCGTGAGCGTGATGGCGCAGCGGCCGATCTCGTTGAGGCCGAGCGACGGCGCCGGCTGCCGGTGAAGCGTGTTGACATCGATCCGGTAGCGCAATGTGCTCACGGCGCCGGTCGTCACCTTGCTCGTCTGCTTGAAGAGATACTGCCTGCCCGGGACGAGCGGCTCGTCGCTCATCCACACGATCGAGGCTTCGAACTTGTGATCGACCTTCGGCACGTTGCCGGGCCGCACGAGCATGTCGCCGCGGCTCGAATCGATTTCGTCTTCGAGCGTGAGCGTCACCGACTGTGGCGCGAAGGCCTCCTCGAGCTCGCCATCGAAGGTCACGATCGACTGCACGCGGCTTTTCTTGCGCGAGGGGAGCGACATGATTTCGTCCCCCCGGCGGATGATGCCCGAGGCGATCGTGCCGGCGAACCCGCGGAAGTTCAGGTTTGGCCGCAGCACGAGCTGCACCGGAAACCGGAAGTCCTCGAGGTTGCGGTCGGAGCCGATGTACACCGTCTCCAAGAGCGGCATCAGCGGCGAGCCTGTGTACCACGGCATGTTCGGGCTCGCGGTCACGACGTTGTCGCCCTTGAGCGCCGAGATCGGCATGAAGTGCACGTCGGGCAGTTCGAGCCGCGACGCGAAATCGACGTAGTCGGCCTTGATCTCCTCGAACACGGCCTGGTCGTAGCCGACGATGTCCATCTTGTTGATCGCGACCACGATGTGCTTGATGCCGAGCAGCGACACGATGAACGAATGCCGCTTCGTCTGCGTGAGCACGCCGTGCCGGGCGTCGACGAGGATGATCGCGAGGTCGGCCGTCGAGGCCCCCGTCGCCATGTTGCGCGTGTACTGCTCGTGGCCGGGCGTGTCGGCGATGATGAATTTTCGCTTGTCGGTCGAAAAATACCGATACGCCACGTCGATCGTGATCCCCTGCTGTCGCTCGTCCTCGAGGCCGTCGGTGAACAGCGCGAGATCGACCTCGTCGCCCGTCGTGCCATATCGCGACGTATCTTTCTTGATGGCGGCGAGCTGATCCTCGTAGATCATCTTCGACTCGTAGAACAGCCGGCCGATGAGCGTGCTCTTGCCGTCGTCGACGCTCCCGCAGGTGATGAACCGCAGGAGCTCCTTGCGCTCGTGCTGCGCGAGGTATTCGTCGATGTTCGTGGCGATCAGGCTGGATTGATGCGACATGAAAGTGGGACAGGCTCGAGCCTGTCAGAAATAGCCTTCCTTTTTTTTGCGCTCCATGCTGCCCGCCTCGTCGGAGTCGATCAGCCGTCCCTGTCGCTCCGAGAACGTGGTGAGCAGCATCTCCTGGATGATCTCGGGGAGCGTCGTGGCGGCGGAATCGACGGCACCCGAGAGCGGGTAGCAGCCGAGCGTGCGAAACCGCACGCGGCGCAGCTCGGGCTTCTCGCCCGGATTCAGGGGGAGCCGCTCGTCGTCGACCATGATCATCACGCCGTCGCGCCACACGATCGGCCGCTCTTTCGCGAAATACAGCGGCACGATCGGGATCTTCTCGAGGTGGATGTATTGCCAGACGTCGAGCTCGGTCCAGTTGGAGAGCGGGAACACGCGGATGCTCTCTCCCTTGCGGACCTTCGTGTTGTAGAGGCTCCACAGCTCGGGCCGCTGGTTTTTCGGATCCCAGCGGTGGAACTCGTCGCGGAAAGAAAACACCCGCTCCTTGGCCCGCGATTTCTCCTCGTCGCGGCGGGCCCCGCCGAAGGCCGCGTCGAACCGGTGCTTGTCGAGCGCCTGCCGGAGGGCCTGCGTCTTCATGATGTCGGTGTGCACCTTGCTGCCGTGCGTGATCGGATTGATCCCCTGCTTCCGCCCCTCCTCGTTGGTGTACACGAGGAGCTTGAAGCCGAGTTCCTTGGCGACGTACTCGTCGCGCAGCCGGTACATCTCCTGGAACTTCCAGGTGGTGTCGATGTGCATCAGCGGAAAGGGCGGCTTCGCCGGATAAAACGCCTTTTCCGCAAGCCGCACCATCACGGCTGAATCCTTCCCGATCGAATAGAGCATCACCGGGTTTTCAAACTCAGCCGCGACTTCGCGGATGATGTGGATGCTCTCGGCTTCGAGCTGGCGAAGGTGGGTGAGGTTGTACGTCGTCATCGCACGCGCGGAGGGATCGAGGATGCCCGTACTCTAGGGCACCACGTTTCCGCCGACAATCGCGGCCGAAAGCTCGTTCGATCTGAACTCGCCCAATCCGGCTTCGGGGGAGCGGCAAAAGTCGCCGCTGCGCGGTCTTTCAGATTCTCACTCCGGCCGCCGCGACCGAGAGTTCGGGAAGCGTTCGCCGACTCCCCCGAAGCCTCTCTTTTCGTTTGAGGAGGTGAGGGGTTACCCCTGCCGTTGAGACGGCGTATTTGACCAGCGCAGCCATGGATGGCGCAGCGCAGGCAAATCCGAGTGAGTGGAGGCCTGGAGGGCCGGAGCGAACGTCCGGCGAGACGGTACGGGGTAACCCCGAGCCGGCTTGGGCGCGTTGATCCAACGGCGAACTCACGCGAGGCCGTCGCGCAGCTCGTCCGCCTGGCGGCGGATCGCCTTGAGGTCGGCGGCCGGCTTGCGGTCGATGTTTTTGAGCTGCATCGTCATCCGCTGGTTCTTCCGCAGGAGCTTTTCGTGGCGGGCGAGGAAGTCCCAGTAGAGCGTCGTGAAGGGGCAGGCGTCGGGGCCGCTCGCGACCTTCGGCTTGTAGCGGCAGCCCTGGCAGGCGTTGCTCATCCGGTCGAGGTAGGCGCCGGTCGCGCAGTAGGGCTTCGAGGCCATCACGCCGCCGTCGGCGAACTGGCTCATGCCGAGCGTGTTCGGCAGTTCCACCCACTCGACGGCGTCGACGTACACGGCGAGATACCAGCGGTGGACGTCCTCGGGCTTGATGCCGGCAAGGAGTGCGAAGAGCCCGGTCACCATGAGCCGCTGGATATGGTGGGCATAGCCGTACTCGAGCGTCTGGGCGAGGGCGTCCTTGAGGCAGTTCATGTCCGTCGCGCCCGTCCAGTAGAAGTTCGGCAGCGGACGGTCGGCATCAAGCGCGTTGCGGCGTTCATACTCCGGCATGAAGTGCCAGTAGACGCCGCGCACGTACTCCCGCCAGCCGATGACCTGGCGGATGAAGCCCTCCACCGCCTCGAGCGGGGCCTGGCCGGCACGGTAGGCCCGCTCGGCGCCCGCCACGACGTCGCGTGGATCAAGCAGCTTCATGTTCAGCGCCTGCGCGAGCCGCGAGTGGTAGAGCCAGGGCTCGCCGGTCCAGATCGCGTCTTGATAGCGGCCAAAATGCGCGAGGCGATGGGCGAGAAAATCGTCGAGTGCCTTCCTGGCATCGTCCGGTGTCACCGGCCAGTCGAAGTGCGCGAGGCTGCCGGGGTGCGATGCAAACCGGGTGTTCACGAGATCGATGACGCTGCGCGTGATCGCGTCGGGCGTGAATCGCGTCGGCTGCGGGAGGCGGCCCGGGCCCGACTTCGGAAACGACCCGCGGTTGTCGGCATCGAAGTTCCATTGGCCACCCGCCGGCTCGCCGTCGTCCATCAGCACGTCGAATTTTTCCCGCAGCGGGCGGTAGAAGTATTCGAGCCGCAATTGCTTGCGGCCCTCTGCATGGGCGGCGAATGCGTCGCGTGACGAAAAAAAGTGGCGATCAGGCCGGATCTCGAGCGGCAGGCCGGCAGCCTGGGCCGCGGCCTCGAGGGCGTGCTGCACCCGCCACTCACCAGGCTCGGTGACTACGAGCCTGGCTGGGGAGCGGCCGGCCTTGTGGGCTGCGGCGAGGCTGGCAGCGAGCGCGGCGGCGAGCGAGGCGGGCTCGCGAGCGGCTGCCCTGACGGGGAGCTCGCGGTAATCGACGGCCACACCGTCGGCCGCGAGGCGGTCGCGAAAATGCCGCATGCCGGCCAGGAACACGGTGATCCGGGCCTTGTGGGTCCAGACATGGGTCGATTCCTCGGCCACCTCGGCCATCCACACGCGGTCGCGGGTGCGGTCGAACCCGTCGAAGGCGCTGCTCCCGCGGTCCAACTGGTCGCCAAGCACGAGAATGAGGTTGCCGGCCATGACCATACCCTACCCGATCCCCGGGAGCGGCCGATGTGCGCCCGTTGTCCGATCCGTTGACACGGCAGTGGGGGAGGCTAAGATGCAACAGTGTTGCAACTACGGAGGTGTTCCTTGACTCATCGCCCGCGTCCAGCATTCACACTCGTCGAGTTGCTCGTGGTGATCGCGATCATCGGCGTGCTGGTCGGATTGCTGCTGCCGGCGGTCCAAGCCGCTCGCGAGTCGGCCAGGCGCACCGCCTGCACCAACAATCTACGGCAGGTGGGCATCGCCCTGCATCATTTCCACGACCATGCCAGGGCGTTCCCGTCGGGATGGGCGGGCATGCCGTCGGCGTCTGCGGACGACGAATACGACGAGCCAGGCTGGGGTTGGGCCGCACGGCTGCTGCCGCAACTCGAGGCCGGAGCACTGCACGACGCCATTGACTTCCGGAGTCCCGTATTTGTGTCGAATGGCAGTGACGTCCATCGTGGCACGCGGGAGGCGGTCATCGCGACCTTCCTGTGCCCATCCGATCTGCCCGGACCGACCGAATCGGCCCGGGTGTTCGACGTGGGTGCGGAAGACGGCCACGATGAAGACGGGCACAAGCACGAAGCAGACGATCACGCAGCGCACCCCGTCGATGGGGGTGATCTCGCCGCGCTCTGCCGGGCCGCGAAGAGCAACTATGTCGGCCTGTTCGGTTCGGCCCGGTCGCTCGATGACGAGCCGGCGGTGGGCGACGGCATCTTTTTCCGTAACAGCCGGATCGCGCTGAAAGATATCACGGACGGGTCGTCGAAGACGGTCATCCTCGGTGAGCGATCTGCCCGGCTTGGAGGCAGCGTTTGGGCGGGCGTGATTCACGGTGCCGAATCTGCGCGTGCCAGGATCGTCGGGGTCGGCGATCACGCACCGAATTCCGACGGGCATCATTTCGACGATTTTTCCAGTCGTCATCCCGGCGGCGCCGTGTTCGTGCGGGCCGACGCCTCGACGCGATTCCTGTCGGAATCGATGGACGAAGACGTTTTTCATGCCCTCTGCACCCGGGCCGGTGGCGAGGTGATCCCGTCCGAGCCCTGACCCCGTTTTCGGGTGAATTTTGGGTTTCGGGCCCCTTTTGTCGGCATGATCCGCCGACGTGTTACGACGCGGCTCACCGTGCGGTTCTTCTTCTGGACACGTAGCCGCCCGGTTGCGTGGAGCAAGGAGAGTCGCCGTGATCGCGCTTGCCAAACGAGTTGGTCAATCCAAACGGGTTTCGCGGAGTTCTTCGCGACACCGCAGCGCACAGTCGACAGCACGCAAGCCCGGTCACGGTGACAGGCGTGTTGAACGCAAACGGGCCGAACTCCGTGAGCACCGGGAACGGTTCTTCGCCCGTCCGATCGACTACATCCCTTGCCGTGAGTTCTTGAAGAAGGACGCCGCGACGCTCGCCACGACGCCTCCGGCCGATGCCGCCGTGCCGCTCGATCGCGATGCCGCCGACCGAGCGTCCGCCAAGGGGCTCTCTCCGTATCTCGCGAGCCTCTACCAGACCCGCCTGCTCACGAAAAACGAGGAGCAGTATTACTTTCGCCGGATGAACTGGCTCAAGTTTCGGGCAGCGACCGCGCGGGGCCGGCTCGACAAGAAGCGGGCCACTCGGCGGCAGATGGAGGAGATCGAGGGCTGGCTCGCCGAGTCGGAAACCGTGAAGTCGATCATCATCACGTCGAACCTGCGGCTCGTCGTCTCCATCGCCAAGAAGTTCGTCGACCCCAGCAATTCGTTTGAAGAACTCGTGAGCGACGGCAACGTGGCCCTGATGCGGGCAGTCGAGAAGTTTAACTTCGCCCTCGGGAATCGTTTCAGCACCTACGCCACCTACGCCATCCAGCGGCATTTCTTTCGGATGTCGCACAAAGGACGTCAGCAGCGCAACCGCTTCGTGTCGAGCGACGAGTCGCTCAAAGATCGGGCTGAGGAGTTATCTTCTGCGGAGTATTGCTCGGCCGAGCAGATCGGCGTCTTGAAAGAGGTCTTCGGCAGCTTCTTGGGAGATCTCGAGCCCCGCGAGCGGCAGATCGTCGTGGCCCGGTTTGGGTTCGACGGCAAGCCGCCGCGGACGTTCCGCGAGCTTGGTTCCGCCATGGGCGTGTGCAAGGAGCGAATCCGGCAGATCCAGACCCGGGCGCTCGACAAACTCCGCAGCATGGCTGCCGAGGCGAAGCTCGAGCAGACCGTGGACAACTGGCTGTGACGACCCTCGGCGCCGCACAGCAGCGCGTGTTCATCCTGGGCGGCAGCGGCGGGATCGGCTCGGCGGTCGCCAGACTCGTCGTGGCCGGAGGTGGGAGCGTCTTTTTGGCCGGCCGCGATGCGGCAAAGCTGGAAGCCGTCGGCAGCGAGCTTGGCATGCCTACGGCTGCGGTCGATGCGACCGATCTCGACGCCATCGACGCCTGTGCCGATGCCGCGGCAGCGGCCCTGGGCGGACTCACGGGCATCGCCAACTGCGTCGGGTCGCTCCTCCTCAAGCCTGCCCACTCGACGAGCACGGCGGAGTGGGCCGCGACACTCGCCACGAACCTCACGAGCGGCTTCGGCTGCGTGCGGGCGGCTGGGCGGCTGATGAAGGCCGACGGTGGGTCGGTGGTGCTCGTGTCGAGCGCCGCGGCCCGGATCGGCCTGGCCAATCACGAGGCGATCGCCGCAGCGAAGGCCGGGCTCGAGGGGCTCGCTCGCTCCGCGGCCGCCACCTACGCCCGCCAGCGGATCCGCTTCAATGTCGTCGCACCGGGGCTCGTCCGTACGCCGCTCACCCAAGGCCTCGTGGCAAACGAGCTGGCGGAAAAGGCATCGCTCGCAATGCATCCGCTCGGTCGGCTGGGCGAACCCGACGACGTGGCGCGGGCCATCGCCTGGCTGCTGGATCCGGCCCAGAACTGGATCACCGCCCAAGTGCTCGGCGTCGATGGCGGGCTTGCGGACGTGAAGGCCCGGCCGGGCTGAAGCGGCTGCATAGGCCTCGCGGCCCGTCGTTGCTATCCTCTGCGGTATGGTCAAACCGTCTGCAGCCGCCGCGCCTACGTTTCGCCTGTGGCTCATGATGGTGCTCGAGTTCGCGATCTGGGGCTCGTGGCTGCCGCTCATCTGGGGCTACATGGGCAAGGACGGCCTGGCCTTCAGCGACGCGCAGATCGCCTGGGTCGGCAGTGCGTTCGCGATCGCCTCGATCGTCGGCATCTTTTTTTCGAGCCAGTTCGCCGACCGCACGTTTGCCGCTGAAAAATTCATGGCGGCCAGCCACCTGATCGGCGGCCTGGCGATCCTGGCGATGTACTGGGCCCGGGAGATCGCAGCGGCGACGGGGCTCGGCGTGTTCGCGGTGTTCTTCGGACTGATGCTCGTGCACGCGCTCCTCTACGTACCCACGATCTCGGTCTCCAACTCGATCGCCTTCACGCATATGCAGAACGCCCGCAAGGAGTTCGGCCTCGTGCGGATGGGCGGCACGATCGGCTGGATCCTCGCCGCCTGGCCGCTGTACTTCGTGCTCCAAGGCAAGGAGGGGGCCGAGGCCGTGGCGGCCAGCCGCAACATCTTCCTCGTCGCCGGTATCACGTCGCTCGTGCTCGCCGCGTTCAGTCTCTGCCTGCCTCACACGCCGCCCAAGCGGTCGGCGGCGAGCGGCCTGGCGGGCATCGCCTGGCTCAAAGCGGTGGGCTATCTGTCGTATCCGTATTTGCTCGTGCTGTTCGCCGTCACGTTCATCGACGCCGTGATCCACAACGGCTACTTCGTGATGGCCGGCGGATTTCTCGGCAGCAAGACGGTCGGCATCAAGCCGGAATGGATCATGCCGGTGATGAGCATCGGCCAGGTGGCCGAGATCCTCACGATGGCGGTGCTCGGCGGCGTGCTCGCCCGGCTCGGCTGGAAGACGACGATGATCCTCGGCATTCTCGGCCACGCCGTCCGGTTTGCGGTGTTCGCGTTCATGCCCCAGAACCAGGCCCTGATCATCGCCGTGCAGGTGCTCCACGGCATCTGCTACGCATTCTTCTTCGCGACTCTCTACATCTTCATCGACGCCGCCTTCCCCAAGGACGTGCGGAGTAGCGCCCAGAGTCTGTTCAACCTGCTCGTCCTGGGCCTCGGCGATTTGGCCGCCAAGTGGCTCTTCATCCCGCTCCAGACGCGGCTCACCGCCGCCGACGGCACGGTGGACTACCGGCAGCTGTTTCTCGTACCCGCGTGCATGGCGCTGGCCGCGGCCGCGATCTTGCTCGTGGCCTTCTGGCCGCCCCGATGGCTGGCCAGCGGCGCGGACGTTGAGGATGATCCCGAGACCGAGCCGCAGGTCGCGCCGTAGCGCCGCGCTTCCGGCGGAGCATGCGATGACAGCGTTTCGAACCAGGAGTGTGCCGCTCGTTGCCAACCTCGTGACGACGGCATTCATGGTGGGGCTGATCTGGTTCGTGCAGATCGTGCACTACCCCCTCATGGCCGGCTGGCCGCACGACGAGTTTGGAGCGTGGGAGGCAAGGCATCGCGAACGCACCGGACTGGTGGTGGTGCCGGCGATGCTCGCCGAGGGCGCGGCGGCCGCGTGGCTCGTTCTCCGCCGGCCGCAAGGCGTGCCGGCGTGGCTGCCGTGGGCCGCCGGCCTGCTGTTACTCGGCGTCTGGGCGAGCACGTTCCTCGTCCAGGTGCCCTGTCACGAGCGCCTTGGCCAGGGCTGGGACGAGGCGACGCACGCCCGCCTCGTGGCCACCAACTGGCTACGGACGCTGCTCTGGTCGCTGCGGCTCGGCCTTGTGGCGGCCGCCGCCATGACGAGCCGTGCGGCCGCTGAAACGGCCTGAATCCGCCTTGCGGCTGGCAGCCTGTGCGGCCTATTCTCCCGCCCCCGTTGGAGCCTGCCGAAGGAGGTGTTGTCATGGCCGTGACGCTCGAAGCTCTTGCGACCCATGTCGGCGGCACGCTCGTGGGGGCCGCCGAGGCCCGCGGGCGGAAATGCTCCGGCGGCACAACCCTCGAACTGGCCACGCCCGATCACGTCACGCTCGTCGACCATGCCGAGAAGCTGCACCTGCTCGCCAAAAGCCGGGCCGGCGCCGCGATCGTGCCGAAAGGGTCGGGGCCGCTCGACCGTCCGTCGATCGAAGTGGACGACGTGCACGCCGCATTCGCCGCCGTGATCACGCTTTTGCGGCCGCCACGGCAGAGTCACCGGATCGGTAGGAGCCCCCAGGCCGCCATCGACCCCTCGGCACGGCTCGGCGTTGACGTCGACGTGCACCCCTTCGCGACGATCGGCCCCGACGTCGAGATCGGTGCCGGCTCCACGATCCATTCCGGCGTGCGGCTGCTGGCCGGCTGCCGGATCGGCACCGGCACGGAGATCTTTCCCAATGCGGTTCTCTACGAAAATACGCAGGTCGGCGACCGCTGCATCATCCATGCGGGCGCCGTGATCGGCGCGTACGGCTTCGGCTACAAGGTGGCCGACGGCGCCTATCGGCTCTCGGCCCAGCTCGGCCATGTCGAGGTCGGGGACGAGTGCGAGATCGGCGCCAACACCACGATCGACCGCGGCACCTACGGCCCGACGGTGATCGGCGCGGGTTCGAAGCTCGACAATCTCGTAATGATCGCCCACAACGTGCGGCTGGGCCGCCACGCCATGATCTGCTCCCAGGTGGGTGTCGCCGGCAGTACGACCACCGGCGACTGGGTGGTGATGGCCGGCCAGGTGGGCGTGCGCGACCACGTGCACATTGGTGACCGGGCGATCCTTGGGGCACGGTCCGGCGTGTCGAACGACGTGGAAGCCGGCAAGACGGTCCTCGGTGAGCCGGCGATCGATCTCCGCGACCGCAAGTTGCAACTGGCCACCATGAGCAAGCTGCCCGAGATGCGGAAGGATCTCAAGCAGCTCCACGCCCGGCTCGAGGCGCTCGAGCGGGGCAGCGGCAGCGGCGGTGCCACTGCCGAGGCGGCATAGAGGGCGCGGACGATGTCGGGATTTCTGCGCGACGGAACGCTCGCCGGTGAGACGATCGGCATCCTGGCCGGCTGGGGACGGTATCCCGTGGCCGTCGCTGAGGCAATTCGGCGTCGTGGCGGGCGCAGCGCGATTCTCGCGATCCGAGACCATGCCGACGCCGATCTCGAGCCCTTGGCCGACGTGTTCGGCACGGTGGGCGTCGCTGAGATCGGCGGGGCGATCGAGTTTTTCAAACGGCACGGCGCGGTGCGGGCGACGATGGCCGGCAAGATCCACAAGACGAAGTTGTTTGGCCGCGGCGCGTGGATCCGAAATCTGCCCGACTGGACAGGCCTGGCCACGTTCTGGCCACACTTCGTGACCCGCCGGCGCGACAACCGCGACGATTCGTTGCTCGGGGCGATCGCCGCCGCCTTCGATGCCCGGGACGTGCGCATCTGCCCGGCCACCGACTTCGCTCCCGAGCTGCTCGCCGCCGGGGGCGTGTTCGCCGGCCGCGGCCTGTCGGTTCGCGAGCGTCAGGATGTGGCCTTCGGCTGGCGACTCGCCAAGGAGCTCGGACGGCTCGACATCGGGCAGACGGTGGTCGTCAAGGATCGGGCGCCTTTGGCCCTCGAGGCGATCGAGGGCACCGACGAATGCATTCGCCGTGCCGGCCGGCTGTGTGCGGCGGGTGGGATGGTCGTGGTGAAGGTCGCGAAACCGCAGCAGGATCTGCGGTTCGACATGCCCACTGTCGGCGTGGGCACGCTCGAGTCGCTCGCCGCCGCGCGGGCCCGTGTGCTCGCGATCGAGGCCGGCAAGACGATTCTGGTCGACGGGGCCGCGCTGACGACAGCCGCCGAACGAGCCGGTATCACCATCGTGAGCTTCTTCGACGCGGCGGGCCTGCCGGCCGAGATCGAAATCGAGCAGGCAGCCTGACGGCCCGGGGCCGTATACTCGCGGCATCATGGGACCTCGCGTCGTGGTGCTTTCGATCGCGCTCTTCTTCACTGCGGCTGCTGGTGCGGCGCCGCCAGCAGTCGATCTGGCGATCGATCGCAGCGTGCCGATTCCGCCCGCTGCGACACATTTCATGGGCCGCGAGATCGCCCAGACGATGCATTACACGGGTGCACCGTGGCTCGTGCGCGAGAGCCGGCAGCGTGAAGAAGACTGCCGGATGCTGATCGAGGCGCTCGACATCCGCCCCGGGCAGGTGATCTGCGACATGGGCTGCGGGAATGGGTTTTACACACTCGAACTGGCGCGTCGCGTCGGGCCGCGTGGCCTCGTGTATGCGGTCGATGTCCAGCCCGAGATGCTCCACATGCTCGCCGAACGGCTGGTCCGCGAGGGCGTGCGCAACGTGCGGCCAGTGCTCGGCACGCCGATCGATCCGCGGCTGCCCAAGGCGACGGTCGACCTCGTGCTGTGCGTCGACGTGTACCACGAGTTTTCACACCCGGAGGCGATGCTCGAGCGAATCCAAGAGAGCCTCGCGGCGGATGGCCAGCTCGTGCTCGCGGAGTTTCGTGGCGAGGATCCAGCCGTGCCGATCAAGCCGCTTCACAAGATGACGAAGGCCCAGGCGCGGGCGGAACTCGAGCCGGCCGGCTACGTGCTCGACCGGCAGTTCGACCGCCTCCCCTGGCAGCATTTGCTGTTTTTCAAGACGGCAAACGGGGGGGAGCAGGCAGCGGGCGGGGAATCAGCACGAGCCCCCTGACCGCCCCTGCCCGGGCTTTGTGTGTCCCAAGTGCTTGTCTGGCAGGGGTTTCCGGCTGTGCTGGCAAGCCGTGGCGTGGGGGCTTGGGGCAGCACGGAATTCGCAGCACGAAAAGTTGCTTTCCGTCCGGTCATCAAAGATACTCCAAGGTGCGTTTGACGAGGGAGGTGGTGCGAACCCCTGCCCTTGCAACGACGTCAGGATGCCCCGCAATGGCCATGGTGCCCAGCAACTTCCGCAGTGCCACGACGGCTGCCCGCGATCCGCGCGGCGGTTCGCTCGATCCGGTCGTTGCCGACAGCGGCGCGGGAGCGGTGGCATGTGCGACGGCGGCGCGCGGCGAAGCCAACTGGGTGCTCGGTGAGAACGCGGCCATGCGGCGGATCGCCCGCGCGGTCGAACGTGCCGCGGAAGTCGAGTGCACAGTGCTCGTGTCGGGCGAGACGGGCACGGGCAAGGAACTGTGGGCTCGGCTCTTGCATCGCAGCGGCCCGCGGCGCGACAAGATCTTCGTGCCCGTCAACTGTGCGGCACTCACGCCGTCGCTCGCCGAGAGCCAACTCTTCGGTCACGAGAAGGGCGCGTTTACCGGTGCGGCCGGTCGTTCGCTCGGTATCTTCCGCGCGGCCCAAGGCGGCGTGGTGTTCCTCGACGAAATCGGGGAGATGCCTCAGGAACTGCAGCCGAAACTCTTGCGCGTGCTGCAGCAGCGAGAAGTGCTGCCTGTCGGCGCCACGGAGCCGGTGCCGATCGACGTGCAGGTCGTCGCCGCGACGAACCGCGACCTCGAAGCCGAGGTCGAGAAGGGCACGTTCCGCGAAGATCTCTACTACCGCTTGAACATGATCGAGCTCAAGGTGCCGGCGCTCCGCGAGCGGAGTGAAGACATCCCCGAGTTCATCGAGTTCTTCTCGCGGCAGTTCGCGGCCCGCTATCGCCTGCCGGTCTGGACGCCGTCGCCCGAGCAACTCGCCGAATTCTGTGCGTTCGAATGGCTGGGCAACGTCCGGCAGTTGTCGCACGTAATCGAGCAGGCGTATGTGTTGCAGATCGAGCCGCAGCTGCCCGTGCGGGGTGGTTCCAAGGAGTCGCAGGGCTCCGGCCGGCTGCCGTGCCTCGATCTGGGTAAGTTGCGGCAGGAAGCGATCAGGCAGGCGCTCGCCATCACCCGTGGCCACAAGTCCCGGGCCGCCAAGCTACTCGGCGTGCACGCCAACACGATGACTCGGCTGCTGCGCGAGTCTGAGTAGGGCCCGGTGGGGCAGGCGTTTCGCGTGCCGTGAGGCTTGGTGATCGTGGGAGCCGGGACAACCGCCCCCGCTCATCGCCGGCAGGTGCCCTCTTCGCAGTTACCGCCGAGCCGCATCCGATTGCGGGCGACAAGGCGATAGAGCCAGTTCCACGCAGGCAGGCTGCCGGGGAGATGGAGGAAGGGGGCGAGCGGCCAGAGCAGCGGGAGTTTTCTGGAGAGATACCGAACGGCCGTCGCCCCGCCGTGCACGCGGCCGTGCGTGTCGACGACGACCATTTCTTCGAGAAGCCGCTCGCGAGACACTTCCGGAAAGTCGCGGGCCACTCGCTCATCGTGGAGCGAGGTGAAGGTGAGTCGATGCCGGCGATCGGCCCACCGGAGGTTCGCCACCCGCTGCCTGCAAAATCGGCATTCGCCGTCGAACAGGACGGTGTCGCGATCAGGCCTGGTGCGGGTGATGGTCATAGCGAAGCTGTGCGCCCTGAACCATCGGCATTGTAGACCCACCGCGCTGGCTGCGTCAGTGAGGCGGTAAGGGTCAGTGCGGCCGTGGCAGAGGGCTTGCCGACTTGAGCGGGAGTGACCCGAAATTCAGGAGCGTGATCGCTCCGGCCGAGATCAGCGTCCACGGTGCCCAGTCCGGCGCCGTGAAGACCCGCGTGCTGCCCTGGCCATCGACAGGCATCACGACGGCGGAATCGATGACAAGCAGCTCCAGGCCGACGATGCAGGCAAAAATTCCGGCAGCGATGAAAAAGCTCTTCCACATGATGAGTCGTGCAGACCGCGGATCGCTCCGCCAGCGTGTGAGGGGACACCTGATCGAGAACAGCAAAGGGTCTATCGGCCGGGCACGTCCCGTGGCTCAAACGACGTGGAGCATGAGGCAGGCAATGCTGGCTGTGCTGATCGTGCCGCCGCGCCACCTCGACGAGGGCGGCTATTCGATGCCGTCGCCGACGGCTCGGGCCTCGCCCCCGTCGGCTGCGGGCCGGGCCGGGCGGCGGTCGGTGTCGGTGCCCGGCACGAGCTGGGGGCTGTCGGTCGCGGCTTCCACGAGCTCGCGGAGTTCGCTGCCGTCGATCACCTCGCTCTCGATGAGCCGCTTCGCCACGGCCTCGAGCGCATCCCGTCGGGTTTCAAGAATCCGCCGCACCTGCTCGATCGAGCGATCGATGATCCGGCGCACCTCCTCATCGATCTCCCGGGCGGTCTCCTCGCTGTGGCTGCGGGCAGAAGGCATGTCGGCCCCGGCGGCCGCCAAGAAGGGCGACCGTGGGCTTTCGCGATACGTGACCCGGCCGAGGCGGCTCATGCCGTAGTCCATCACCATCGCCCGCGCGATTTCACTGGCCCGCTCGAGGTCGTTTTGAGCTCCGGTCGAGACGTCGGAATAGACCATCTCCTCGGCGATCGTCCCGGCCAGGAGCACCTCGATACGGCTTTCAAGTTCGCTCTGCGTCATCAGGTAGCGGTCGTCCTCCGGCCGCTGCATCGTGTAGCCGAGGGCGGCGAGGCCGCGCGGGATGATCGACACTTTGTGGACCGGATCGGTGTTGGGAAGCGAGAAGGCGACCAGGGCGTGGGCAGCCTCGTGGTAGGCCACGCGGCGTTTTTCGTCCTCGTGGATCACCCGCTTCTTCTTTTCGAGTCCGGCGGTGACCCGCTCGACACCCTCGTCGAATTCCTCCATGCCCACCGACGTCTTATTGTTGCGGGCGGCGAGAAGGGCCGCCTCGTTGACGAGATTGGCGAGATCCGCCCCACAGAAGCCGGAGGTGATTCTCGCCACTTGCTCGAGGTTGACCGACGGGTTGAGCTTCACGTCGGCCACGTGAACCCGCAGGATCGCCTCGCGGCCGCGGACGTCGGGCCGATCGACGAGCACGTGGCGGTCGAAGCGGCCGGGCCGAAGGAGTGCCGGATCGAGCGTTTCGGGACGATTCGTGGCTGCCATCACGATCACGCCGGAGTTGCTGCCGAAGCCGTCCATCTCCACGAGGAGGGCATTGAGTGTCTGCTCGCGTTCGTCGTGGCCGCCCACCACGCTCGTGCCGCGGGTCTTGCCGAGGGCGTCGAGCTCGTCGATGAAGATGATGCAGGGGGCCTTCGCCTCGGCCTGCTGGAACATGTCGCGCACCCGGGCCGCGCCGACGCCCACGAACATCTCCACGAAGTCGCTCCCCGAGAGGCCGAAGAAAGGCACGCCGGCCTCGCCGGCGATCGCCTTGGCGAGCAGGGTCTTGCCCGTTCCGGGGGGGCCGACGAGCAGCACGCCCTTCGGGATGTGGCCGCCGAGCACCTGGTATTTTTCCGGGCTGCGCAGAAATTCGACGACCTCGCGCAGTTCCTCCACCGCCTCGTCGATTCCGGCCACGTCGTCAAACGTGATGCCGAGATCCTCCTGGGCGTACATCTTGCCGCGGCTCCGGCCGAAGGCCATCGGGCTGCCAGCTCCGCCGAGCCGCCGCATCATCATGAAAAACAGCACGCCGAAGAGCCCGGTCACGAACAGCATCGGCAGCCAGTTGCGCCAGGGGCTCGGCGCTTGTTCGTAGCGGAAAGGCACACCGTGTTCGGCCAAGAGCTTCGACAGCTGCCCCTCGGAGTTCTCACTCGGGAGCTTCGCAGTGTGAAACCGGCGCCGCACCCCGGACGTGCCACCCGTGGCAGGCGTCGGCTTCGCCGACTCCGGGGCGATTTCGCGCAGCGTGCCCGACACCTGGAAGGCGCCGATCACGACGTCGGCGAGGTCGGCGTAGAGGACGGGCGACCGTGTCGGCCCGCCCGATACTTCCACGGGCTGCTTCTCGGCCCCCGTGTCGGCAGCCTGGCCCGACGCGCGGATCAGTCGTTCGAGATCGCTGTAGGAGAGCTCAATCTCAGGATTGGCGTTCAAGAGACTGAGCGCGAACAATCCGGCCACGCCCACGGCGATCAACGACCAGACGACGTTCGATCCGCCGAGCGGAGGCCGTCGCTCGGCAGATCGTTTCGGAAGGGAGTGCTTGGCAGGCATGAGTCCTCCATCCTATGCCGCCCGAAACATCGGGACAATCAACCCGGTAGCGAGCCGCCGCATCGAACGACATGGAAGTTTCCGGCGTACAAACCTACAATTTCACCTTCAGTGCCTGCCCGCCGACCGCCGGCTCCCGCATGGATTCATCCCCACAAGTGCCCACCCTGCCTCCCGGCGGCAGCCTGAACGTTGCCATCCTCGGATCGACCGGGAGCGTGGGGACGAGTACCCTCGAGGTCGTGGCTGCATCGCGGGGCAGATTCACCCCCTTTCTGCTCGCGGCCCACAGCAATGTCAGGCGGCTGGTCGAGCAGGCCCATGCCTGCCGTCCTCGGCACGTGGTGGTGGTCGATCAGGCTGCGGCTGCCACGCTCGACGCCGCTGATCTGCCTGCGGGCACCCGGCTGGCCGTGGGGCCCGAGGCGCTCGACGACCTCGTCCAATCGCCCGAGGTCGACCGTGTCGTGGCGGCCATCGCGGGTGCGGCTGGTCTGCGGAGCACCTGGGCGGCCGTTGAGGCGGGCAAGACGGTGGCGCTCGCCAACAAAGAGACGCTCGTGATGGCTGGACCACTCGTGATGCGACTGGCTGCCAGGACCGGCGCTCATATCCTGCCGGTCGATAGTGAGCATTCGGCGATCCACCAGGCCCTGCGGGCGGGCGCCGCCTCCGAGGTGGAGCGGATCGTGCTCACGGCCAGTGGCGGACCGTTTCGTACGTGGTCGGCAGAGCAGCTTGCGGCGGCGACGCCGGAGCAGGCGCTGCGGCATCCGACCTGGTCGATGGGCCCGAAGATTACGATCGACTCGGCGACGATGATGAACAAGGCCTTGGAACTCATCGAGGCGCGGTGGCTGTTCGGCCTGCCGGCCGAGCGGCTCGCCGTGCTCGTCCATCCGCAGTCGGTCGTCCATTCGCTCGTCGAATTCGTCGACGGGTCGCTGATCGCCCAGCTCAGCCCGCCCGACATGAAGCTTCCGATCCAGTACGCACTCTTCTATCCCGACCGCGTGCCCGGCGTAGCCCGTCGATTCGATCATGCGCGGCCGCTCGCGCTCGAGTTCGAGCCGCCCGACCCGGTGCGGTTTCCGGCGGTTCGCCTGGGGCATGAGGCGGCGGCCCGCGGCGGCACGGCTGGTGCCGTGCTCAACGCGGCGAACGAGGAGGCAGTGCGCGGGTTTCTGGAAGGGGCCCTTGCGTTCACCGACATCGCAGCCGTCAGCGAACGCATCCTCGGTGAGCATTGTTTTCAAGCAGATCCCGCGCTCGACGACATCCGTCGCCTCGATGCCTGGGCCAGGCAGGAGGTGGTGAAGTGGGCATGTGTCTGATGGCGAACGTGATGCTCGTGGCGACGACGTGGCTCGTGGCGACGACGTGGCTGGAATGGATCATCCAGCCCGCGAGCTGGTGGGTGATTCTCCAGGTGGCCCTCGGCCTGGGCTTCGTGATCTTCGTCCACGAGCTCGGCCACTTTCTCGTCGCCAAGGCCTGTGGCGTGAAGTGCGAAAAGTTCTTCCTCGGCTTCGATGTCGGGGGGCTCAAGCTCGCGAGCGTGAAGTGGGGCGAGACGGAATACGGCATCGGCGCCCTGCCGCTCGGCGGCTACGTGAAGATGCTCGGGCAGGACGACAATCCGGCGGCGGCAGCCAAGGAGGCGGAGCGGGCCAAGGCCTTGCTCGAGTCGGGCGATCTGCCCCCGGAGCCGGTGTCGGGGCCGCATCCGGCGTGGGACCCGCGTAGCTATCCGGCCCAGAGCGTGCCCGAGCGTATGGCGATCATTTCGGCTGGTGTGATCATGAACGTGATCTTCGCGATCCTGATGGCGAGTTGGGCGTTTGGCCTGGGCGTGAAGGAGCTCACCTGCGAAGTGTCGGGCGTCCGGCCCGGGGGAGCGGCTTGGCGGGCGGGGCTGCGCACGGGTGACGAGATCACGGCGATCGGCCCCCTCGAAAACCCAATTTTTTCCGACCTTCAGAAGGGTGTGACGCTCGGCGACGTGGCCAAGGGGGTCGAGTTCACGATCCGCCGTCCTGCCGAAGGCGCCAGCCGCACGCTGCTCTTGCAACCTGACACCGATCTCGGCGTGCCCACCGTCGGCGTCACGAGCCCTTTTTCACTCACGCTGCCGGCCGACTTGAAAGAGGGCCTGCCCGGCGGGGCGGGGCGGGCCACGCCGCCGCTCGAGGCACGGGATACGATCCGGGCAATCGATGGCGTGCAGGTGCGGACGTACGCCGAGCTGATCGCGGAGCTGTCGAAGCGCGTCGACAAGTCAGTGCGGCTCTCCATCACACGGTCCAGGCAACCGGAGGCCGATGCCACCACCCTCGACGTCGACGTGCCACCGCAGCCGATGCGGACGACCGGCATGGTGATGACGGCGCTCCCAGTGAAGGCCGTGCAGGATGATTCTCCGGCGGCCCGCGCCGGCATCCAGGCGGGAGACCGGATCGTGGCGATCGACGGCACGGCCCTCGGCGATCCGCTCGGGCTCGACGAGCAGCTGCGGCTGCGGGCGGGCGACACCGTGAAGCTCACGCTCGCCCGTGTCGGGGGCGAGACCGAAGAGATCGACGTCGTGCCGCGGCCTGTCACCTGGATCGAGGAGTCGCGCTGGCCCACGAGCCCGGTCGCCGTGTCGGCGATCGGAGTCGCCGTTGGGGTCGACGCGCTCGTCACCTCGGTCGCTCCCGACAGCCCTGCGGCACGGTCGGGCATCGTGGCCGGCGACCGTGTCGTGCGCGTGCGATTCGTGGTGCCGGACGACGACCAGGCCGGCGGCGACCGTGGTCTCGAACTATCAGACAAGGCGCCGAGCTGGCCATATGTGATGGCGGCGCTCCAGCAGGTCGACGAGGGAACCACGCTCGCCCTCGAGGTCCAGGCGGCGGATGGTGTCCTCCGCGACGTGACGTTGGCCCCGGCCACGGATCCCACCCGGTTCATCGTCGATCGTGGACTGCTCTTCGAACCGGTCTACCGCATGGTGCGGGCAGGATCGATCCCCGCCGCCCTGCGGCTCGGCCTAGGCAAGGCCGTCGACGACTTGTCGCTCGTGTACAAGTTTCTGCACAAGCTCACGAGCAACCAGATCAGCCCCCGGCTGCTCGGGGGCCCGATCGAGATCGCCAAGCAGGCTGGCAAGTCGGCCGAAGAGGGCTTCAGCCGATTCCTCCTGTTTTTGACGATGCTGAGCGCGAATTTGGCGGTCGTGAATTTTCTCCCCATCCCCGTTCTCGACGGCGGGCATATGGTGTTTTTGCTGTATGAGTGGATCCGCGGCAAGCCGCCGAGTGAAGGCGTCGTGGCAGTGCTCTCCTACCTCGGGCTCGCGCTGATTCTCACCCTGATGATGTTCGTGTTCGGGCTCGATCTGGGACTGATTTCGCGGCGGTAGTGTTTCCATGACCATCACCGAGGGCACGGCCGAACGACTCACCGAGTTGCGGCCGGCCATCGTGCCCGCCGGGGTGCGGGCGGTGGTGTTCGACGTCGTGGGCACGCTCGTCGAGCCTTCGCCACCCGTCGCGGTGGCCTACCAGCGGGTGGCCGCGCACCACGGCGTGGAACGCGCCGCTGCCGAGATCGACGGCCTGTTCCGCATGGCCTGGCGGAAACAGGAAGCGATCGATGCAGCGGCGGCGACACCTTTCGCCACCGATCGAGTTCGGGAACGGGAACGGTGGCGCGAGATCGTGCTCGACGTCTTTCCGAATACGCCAGCCGCATCGGCCATCTTCGACGAGCTCTGGGAGCACTTCGGCAGGCCGATAGCGTGGCGGCCGACGCTTCGTGGCCCGGCGCTCGTGCGGCAGGCGATCGACGCGGGGCTCACCGTGGCGCTCGCAAGCAACTTCGACGAGCGGCTGCTCGCGATCGCCGGCCATGTCGAGCCGTTGTCCCTCGTGCCGCATGTGTTCGCGTCATCGGAGCTCGGCTGGCGGAAGCCCGCGACCGAGTTTTTTCGCAGCGTCGAGGAGCGGCTCGGATACGGGCCGACGGAGCTGCTCCTCGTGGGCGACGACCCTGAGCTCGACCTCGCAGCCGGCCGCCGCGCCGGCTGGCACGTGTGCGGCGTGTAGGGCGTTCGGGTAATTTCCCTCCTTGGCGTGCGCCGGCTCGGGGTTACCCCGTACCGTCTCGCCGGACGTTCGCCTCCGCCCTCCTGGGCTCCGGCTCACTCGGATGTGCCTGCGCTGCGCCATCCATGGCTCCGCTGGTCACATACGCCGTCTCAACGGCAGGGGTAACCCCTCGCCTCCCCAACTCGAAGGCGCTCGGAACGTCCGGCGACGGGACACGGGTAGCCCGAAGCCTCCTCGTAGCGCTAGGCCTGGAGGGCCGGGTCAGCACCAGCGGGCGGAGGCCCGCCAAGCAAAGATCGGCACGATGCCGATGCTTTGCGGAAAGCCAGATCTCATGTGGCTGCAAGGGCGCTCGTGGCGACTTCGAGGCACGCGCGGATGTCGGCGAGCGGGTCCTTCGGGTTTTCCTCGTATTCGAGCGACAGGGCGCCGTCGGCCGGGAACTTCACCTGCTCGAGCGCAGCGAACACGGCGGGTACGTCGAGGTGCCCCTTGCCGAGAATCACGCCCTTCGTCTTTTCCTGCTGATCCTGGAAGTCCTTGAGGTGGATGCCGTAGAGCCGGCCCTTCAAGAGCCGGATCACCTCGACGGGGTTTTCGCCGGAGCGGATGAAGTGGCCGAGGTCGGCGCAGGCGCCGATGCGCTCGTCGTGCTTTTCGATCGCCTTGAGCACGTCGAGCACTTTGTTGTAGCGGTGCTTGGGGCCGTGGTTATGGATCGCGATCCGAATGTCGAACTCCTTCACGAGCTCGTCGAGGCTCGTAAACGCCTCGGGGGCGGGGTCGGCACCGAGGATCCGGATGCCGGCCGCTTTGGCGAACTCGAACACCTTGCGATTGGCCGCGGCATCGGCGCCGAAGCCGTTGACGCCGTGAGCGCTGATCGTGAGCCCGAGATCGGCGAGCTTCTTGTTCATGGCGGCGATCTGCTCGGAGGTCGAGTTGAGCGGGTACATGCCGGGATAGAACTCGACCTGCCGAAACCCGATTTCGCTGGCATGTCGCAGCGCTTCGTCGACGGGATAGCCGCGGAGAGAGTAGAGCTGGATGCCGAGATGGAGGTCGCCTGCGTCAGCGCGGGCGGTGCTTGGCACCACGTACGCCGCGGTGAAGCCGGCGGCCGCAGTGAGAAAGTCGCGGCGGGGGAGTTTGGCCGTCGTCATCGTGGAACCTTTCGGCAAGGGAAGGCGGAATAGCAGTCGCGGGAATATAACGTGGAGACGGTTCGCCATGCATTCGTCTCCTGCAACCTCTGATCGTCCCGCGGAACTGCCGCTTCCGGCGACGATTCGCGGCCTCGGCTGGACGAGTTTTCTCACGGACCTGTCTAGCGAGGCGATCTACCCGCTGCTCCCGGCGTTCGTGATGCGGGAGCTCGGTGGCTCGGCAATGAGCGTGGGGCTGCTCGACGGGCTGGCCAACATGGTGGCCGCGCTCGTACGGCTTCCTTCGGGCACGCTCTCCGACCGGTTGGGCCGCCGGCCGATGATCCTCCTGGGCTACGGACTCTCGGCCCTCGTTCGGCCGCTGATGGGGCTCGTCGCCACGCCGCTCGGTGCGCTTCTCGTGCGGGCCGCCGACCGGTTCGGCAAGGGGATTCGCACGGCGCCGCGCGACGCCCTCGTCGCCGATCTTGTCCCCGTGGAAAGCCGCGGCCGGGCGTTCGGTCACATTCGGGCGCTCGACCACGCGGGGGCGGCGCTCGGTCCACTCGTCGCGATGCTCTTCCTGCTTGCATTTCCGGGGCGTGAGCGGATGCTGTTTCTGCTTTCGATCGTGCCCGGGATCATGACGCTCCTCGTCATCTGGCGGCTCGTCCACGACCCGCCGGCGGCCACGCATGCCGCTGCCAGCACGGGGCTCGAAATGCGGCTCGACCGCCGCCAGTGGCCGCTCCTCGGGGCCGTCGCCGTGTGGGCGCTGGGAGCATCGAGCGAGCAGTTTCTGCTGTTGCGGGCCGCGGATCTCGGTGTGCCGCAGGCACTCATTCCGCTCGTGTGGCTCGTGGTGAGTCTCGTGAAGAGCGGCATGGCGACCAAGGCCGGCAGGCTGTCCGATCGAATCCGCCCGCGTACGGCGCTTGCCGGAGGCTGGCTCGTGTTCGCCGCCGGCTACGCGGGCCTCGCAGCGAGCGGATCGCTCGTCATGGCCCTTCCGATGATGCTCGTGATCGGCATCGCGTACGGGTGTGCGGAGCCGGCGGAGCGGGCGCTCGTTGCGGCGCTTGCGCCGGCTGGCAGGCAGGGCGGGGCCTTCGGCTGGTATGCCCTCGTGCAGGGTGCGATGGCGCTGCCGGCAGGCCTCTTGGCGGGCTGGCTGTGGCAGCAGGGGCCCCACGGTCCGTCATGGGCCTTCGGCGCCACGGCAGTTCTCGCCCTGACGGCAGCGGTAGGCGTCAGAGTCTTCGGGCCCCGGTAGAACGCTGCAAGGGCGGCGTGCCCTACTGCCGCTCGGTGCCCGTGTCGAGCACAGCCATGAAGGCCTTCTGCGGGATGTCGACCGAGCCGATGCTCTTCATCCGCTTCTTGCCTTCCTTCTGCTTCGCCCACAGCTTCTTCTTGCGGGAGATGTCGCCGCCGTAGCACTTCGCCGTCACGTTCTTGCGCATCGCGGAGATCGTTTCGCGGGCGATCACCTTCGTGCCGATCGCCGCCTGGAGGGCGATCTCGAACATGTGGCGGTCGATCTCTCCGCGGAGCTTCTTGACGATCGACCG
>Ga0214921_10001750_pt1 | contig 36513 bp, 57 predicted proteins | sample LL1505_MetaG_FD_177992 | JGI IMG/M metagenome (GOLD analysis project Ga0214921, IMG submission 177992) | Freshwater microbial communities from Lake Lanier, Atlanta, Georgia, United States - LL-1505 | ecosystem: Environmental > Aquatic > Freshwater > Lake | place: USA: Georgia | collected... | reverse complement strand
TCAATAGAATCATCTTGCTTGATTCCCGCTTTGAAGGCGTATTCTTTAGCGCCGTCTCTTGCTGACTTTACCGAATCTGCACCAAAGCGACCAGATGCCCAACTGCCATGTGTGGCTTGGTCATGCTGACCCTCTAAGTGTTTTTCTACTTCTTGGTATCTTCCGAGGCAGACATGGGGCGATTCTTTTCGATTGCGTTGAGAATTTCCTCCGCGAAGGCTCGCTTTTGCTCTGGAGTCATTTGATTGACGGGGATTGGAACTTCCACCATCAACGGCTTTTCTTGTTCGGTCATCTTCCTCATCTTTCATGTAGATATATTCATCATTGTCAATATCGTAAATAGATTGTTGGTCATTTTCGAAACCAGCGCGAACTGCTTCTCCTCTGGAATCGTAACGCCTAGAAACATCAAGGTACACGGTTCCTTGGTCTTTTACAACCCATATACCAAAATAGGCTCCGCGCTCGCTAAGGGCATCCGCGTTCTTTTCAATATAGTCTAAAAGAATCTTTCGGCTACCGTCACGGCTTGAGAAGAACTTATCGTAGGGAACTGTTTCTTCAGCGCCAGCCTTGGAAGCCATATACCCGCTAGTAGGTTCGCTACGGCTAGAAATATCTAGACTGAATCCAGTCAAATCTTTTTTTCCCAGGCGGTCAATAATGGATGTATAGACGGTGCCACCTGTAGCCCAGTTTCCGTGAGTCTTTTGGTCATGGGTACCGTGTTTTTCAACGACAAGAGATAAGCCTTTAGGCGAGTCATAACCAAAATTTTCAATCATTGACTACCTCCACATCCCAAACTTTACCCTCATTATTGAGGATTTTGAACTTGCTATCCCGAGGTAGAAGGAACTCTGCTTCTCTTGAGGATAGGCTAGTTAATCCAGTAACGCTAGTAGGAAAAAGCCCTGCTGTACCAGCGGGTAACCTCATGCGCAAAACTATACCTTGGTACATATTTCCTTGGACGGCAAACTTTGTGGCGACATTAGTATCTAGGCTTGTTGAAGCAAATCCTTTATCTATGTAAACATTACCCTTTTTAAGTCCTTCAAAGAAATCTAAGCCGTTGCCTTTAATTCCTCTATAAACGGTCATTGGTTCTTTTGTTAAGGGTGCTGATTCAATAGCGGCATCTAGTCCAGCAATTAAATACTCAACTTGGTCTGTACTGATATTTGGGTCACGGAGGGCTTCATTCATTCTGTAGCCAAGCAATGATTGGTATGAATCAACTGCTCGGTGATATTCACGACCATTAAATCCTTCCATTCTCTGACTTAAAATACGGTCAAGTAAATAAGTTTCTTGCGCTTCCCGAGAAGGATATTTAGCCAACTCAGCCTTGTTCCATTCTTCAATATCAGTAACTACTTCTCCGCCAGTAGCCCAACTGCCGTGGGTTTTCTGGTTGTGAGTGCCGTGCTTTTTAACATCTTCTTCAAGAGGTGCGGGAATTAAATCTGGATGAATCGGGTCAATAATTTCCCAACCGTAATCTTCAGTCGCCAAGAGGTATACCTGCCTCTCTGTATGCTTTTTCAAGTCCGTCTGCAAAACTTTGACCCATTACTTTACCTGCAATAAATAAATGGTTTCGGGCAAACTCTACTCCGTGTCCATTGTGAGGAGAAGTCGCGCTAATCGTTGTAGCATAATGAGCAATTTCGTGAATAATAGTAGGCTCGGCTTTGGAATAACCCCTATTGACTCTCAAAATACTTATAGGTTTATCGCCCTTGAATCCAATTTGATACGCTCCAGCCTCTCCAGTAGATGAGACTTTAACTTCAGGATTTCCAGCGCTACCACCACGCCCGAATTGTTCAACAAACCAATCCTGTCTTAATAAATCCCTAACATAACCATTAACGCCAGTAGGTGTTCCGTCTAAATGCTTTTCCGCTAAAGGAGAAATTATAGAAGTTGTAACCTTTTTCGACCAAGAAAGAAAGTCTTTTGAATACTTTTTATATGCCGCATCGTATTCGGAGCGTTCAGCAAAATCTGAACGGTTCGGCGCAGAAGGTTGTTCTGTTCTTTTATCTTGAATTTGGTTGTGGTTCTTTTCTTCCGCATCATAAACTTTTCTTACCAATGGGTCAGGGCGATTAAGTTTAAGGTTATACATTTCCCTATGGCTTAGCCCACTTCCACCTTTTTGACCTGTAGCCCAATTACCGTGACTGGATTGGTCATGTTCTTGGTGCTTGGCAACTGGATTAACAATCCATTTAAGAACGGCTCCATTGGTTTGAGCCATATAACTATTGAACTGGGCTTGAGTAAGGTTTTCGCGCTTGCCAGTAATAGGACTATCAACGATTATCATTAAGCCTAATCACCTCCGCTCCAAGCGCTCTTAAAGTATCTATAGTGCTTTGCGCTACTCGCGAGTATTGACTGATACTAACTGATTTAATGTCAGTTAAAGAAATTCCTCCGTGAACCTGAGCCTCAAAATATCCATATCTCTCGGGGCTTCTTAATTCTGTTTCCACTCTATAAGTTTCTGATTTTTGGCTTGTGTATGAGGCAGCCATCGCTGGCTTGCTGAGCGTTCCCGCTCGAGCATCACTCACTTTTATGGGAATTAAAGTTGAATTAAGGCTGTCTCCAGCGGTAAAAGTTGTTCGCCCTAAAACACTATCCTTCAAGGTTACTTTTACATCTCCGTAAATTCCTGCTCCGAGTTGATGATTTTCGTATTTAGTATCCATGTATCCATAGATGGGTTGAACTCCTGTTTTTGGAACACCCCATAAATCATGTTCTAATTCAGACCTACCTTGGCGATATTCTTCAGAAGCCATTACTAAACCTTCAGTACCCGTTGGGATTTCACTAAGGCTTTTGAAGCGACCTTCTTTAACAATTAAATCTAATTCGCTTCCATAAAGATATGTAGAAACTGGAGCCTCAGCAATGCTTTTTAATGTTTCAGCGTTTTTTGCATATTCCTCATCGGTCATATTAGATTTACTTAATTTAGGCTTCCACTCATAAGGCATTGCATCAAGACCAGACTTGCTTGAGCCTTCAGCCCAATTGCCATGGGTAGACTGGTCATGCTCTTGGTGTTTGAGAACTGGAATAAGCCCAGGCGCGAACTTGATTACCTTCATCGTGTGCCTCGGTCTGGAGGGATGATAACGAAGGTGCAACGGCAATTAGGGTGGACTATGGGCTTCTCCAGCCCGATAGAGAAGGTTCCAAGCCAAGGTACGACTTCTCCATTCAAGGGCGCACAAATGTCGCAGGTGCGCTCATCTGGGGCTGTAATCCACATCTTCATAGTCGCTGGGTCAATGTACCCCGCTTCATCGGCTTGGTTATAGCCTTCCATGCGCCCTTCATTCTGGGCTATCTGAATCTCTGTGCGAGCAATGGTCTTAGCGCGAGCGCTCTTGAGACGGTCTGCATAAGCGGTAGCAGATTTCTGGGCGCGTTCAATTGCTTTAGCCTCTTTGATGCCAGCCTTGATAAGACGGTCTAATTCACGATTCTCAAACTTTCGAACTGCATCAGCCCACTTTGGATGCAGACCAATGATGTTTTTTATTCGAACGGCTGTTCGCCTTACATCAATTCCTTCATTGAATGAATCAATAATTATCTTGCGGATTGCCTCGCGTGTGAGGTTATCAATGCTGGTTACCAACTGCCCCGCTCTACGCTGTGCGAAGGCAAGGGAGTTAGGGTTTGTCTTATTGAAAGAAAGACTAAAAGCAATTGGCTCTGGATTGACTCTTGCCCAATTAGGAATCTTTGTAAAATCCATATTAGCCATGGCTTCAGGGTTAGCAATTTGAACTTGTGTAGGCAGAAATGCTGGCAAAGCCAAGGCTGGGGCAATATCTCTTAGCCCCTTGATTGCTTCTTTTCCACCTAGGTCAATGATGTTGAGCAACTGCGCTTCAATCTTAGGAGCATCTCCATTGACAGAAATTGCGCGTAGCAAGCGGTCTAAAGTATCGGCATCAAGTCGCCCGAGAATACGAGCCAACTCATCCACTTTGATTTTATCCGTTGCATTACGGATTGCATTGACCAGAACCCGAGCCATTGCCGCTTCTTCAGCGGTGAGAGGATTTCTGGAGCCATCAGAGCCAGAGCCGAACCTAATTGCCATGCTCTACTCCAAATCGCCGTCTAGCGGTTCCTGTCCTTCTGGAATGTCCAGTCCTTCTTCCAAAGATGGCGGTGCATCAAATTCCTCTGGTGCTGTTCCTTCTGGCATTGCAGGTGCGCCGTAGGCTTCTTGACCATCGTGTTCAGCAGGTGGCAATCCAGCCAAATCGCGCAAGTAATCTTCCAACTTAGGGTCTGGCATAAGAACTCCAGCGGTTGCTAACTTGGTTACGAAGTCTGAAATCTCAGTCAAATCAACATGGCTTACTTCTCCGTAGGTAAGGTATGGAGCGCGTGAAGCATCCATTCCATTAAGTTTCATAAGACGAGGAATTGCGTATTGGTTAAATACCTCAGCAATATTTTTAGCAATTGAATCAACTGCCATTGACCACAAATCCATCTTGGTTGAACCAAGAGCGTATGAACCTACGCGGTCAGAACCTAAAAGAATAAAGTCTGAAAGGATTGACATAGACATACGCTGGTCATAGCGCTGAACAATCTTGTCTGTATCAAACTGACGAGAACCGCCTGAAGATAAGAGAACTAGGTCGAACTGCTTATGTCCTGCATCATCGTAAAGTGTTGGGAATACAACGCCCTCTTGCTCATTGCGCTTGATAGATGTAACGATGTTTTGAACTGTTGCAAGGACATTTGCTTGCTCGGCTGTAGCCGCGCTTGATAGGTACTCAGGTGGCACATAGGCAACTGGCAATCCTGCTAGGTCGCGTTCAATACCGACTGCTTCAATTTCTTCAATACGGCGCTTGAAGAACCAAGGGCGATACGCGTTACGAAGGATTGAACGACCTTCTGGGTTATTTTTAGCCGTAGTTGTACGGAATAGCAAAGCCTTCTCAATAGGAATAATGTGTGTTCCGCCCGAAGATGGGTCGGTCTGCTCCATTGCTTGAATTCCACCGCGCTCGTCAATCTGCCAGCGGAATAAGGTTTCTTGGGAACGGATAGGCAACTTGCGCCACCCAATTTTATTGTCTGTGTGCTTAGAACGCTTAGATGGGTCTTTTGCCTCTGGACCTGTACGGACTTTGTAAACAATTTCGTTGTAGGAATATCCGTAAACGAGCATTGAAAGAATTTGAGAAAGTGTTTGGTCCCAAGAATCCGACATATCGTGCAAACAAGAATCTATGAACGATGCGACTTCTTCATCTTCAGGCTTTACATCGCCATCTACTGAATTATCTGAGTAGGGGTCTACGCGCCATTCAAGGCGTGTAATAACTTTCTCAATTGCATAAAGCATTGAACCGATTGTTGGGTCATTGTCAGCCATCTCACGGTAAACGCGAGCGCCACGAAGTCCACGGAGATTAACAAGGAATTCTTCGTAAACCGTTCCACCAGAACGGCGTAAACCCGTAGAGCCGAGTTCCTTTAAGTCTGGCTTTTCTGCCATTTTTTCCCTCTACTCTTTAGATGCTAGTCCGACAAGAATTTTGATTGCCTGTTCTTCATTAAACCCTGCGCCCTGCAACTCCAAGAATAATTCATGTGTCTGCACAGCGAAAGCACCGAGAACGGACATGACACCATGGCGATTTAAGCCAGAGTAGTCATCTTCCACCCAATGATTTTAGCATTAAGTGAATTTTGTACTTATTCTCCGTCTAGGACAAATTCCTTGCAATTCAAACGCATAGTGGTAATTTCTTTTGCAAAGATACGAGCCATGTCTTTTGTACCCGCTTGAGCGTACATACGATGTTCTGTCTGAGCGCCAAGTGAATCAAATGAGCGAAACGAAATCTTAAAAGGCAACTCATGGGCTGTCTCGGTCAATTCGATTTCTACATAATCGCGTACATCAATCTTATGCGATACGAACGGTCTGCCAGATTCGGATACAACAACTTTAGCGCCAGGGATAGTGCTAACGAAGTAATCAGTCCAAGCCACGATTTTCCCCTTTCATAAGGAAATTATTAACCCCTAGCATACTCTATGGTGGTTAAAAAGGCGCAACATCCGAACCGAATGGAGCGCTCCAAGGGTCGGGAGTGCTAGGTGGATTGAATGAGTTATCTGTACGCTGAACAACGCTTGCCGTGGTCACATGGCGCTTGAGGTCAATACCAACATTCCATGCTGTAACGGCAATCTTTGAGCGCTTAGCCCCCGTTGCCTTGTCATCCCAATTCTCTTGAACTGCCGTACCGACCACGATAACGGACATTCCCTTTTGGACTGATTCGGCTACATTCTCTGCGGTCTTACCCCAACACTTAATATCCCAAAATGTTGTATCGGTATTTTCCCATGAGCCATCGGCTTGCTTAACTGATTTTGATGATACGACTGTAAAGGTTGCGATTGCTTTTCCGCTAGGGATTACACGCAACTCTGGGTCTGCTACTACATTTCCCGTGATAGTTAATTGAGTCATTTGATTTTTCCTTCGTTTATAGGTATCGGGATGATATTTAGTTTTGTTCTCATGCTTTGTCTTTCTCTGGCAGAGGTCCCTCCCCAGGTTCCAACTACTGAGTAATGTAACGCGTAGGTCAGACATTCTTTTTTCCAAAGACATCCACTACACATTGCTTTTACTTTTTTATTTTCCTCTGTGACTTTGTTCTGGTCTGGAAAATAAAACTCCGTATCAATCTGTGAGCAAATCGCTCCTTCGAACTGCCAAGGTTTCAACACTAATAAATACTTCTTTCTCCTCATTAACAATTAACGGATGCGGGGAATTAGAAGATAACCTAGCCAATAAGTTGCCATTGCGCCACACTTTGCCTCCAGCAATTCCATCATAATTAGAACTCTCAGGCTTTACTAGAGAATCACACTCATTCCAGAATTTACAGTTTCGGCAATACTGCAATCCTGGCTGCGCTAAATCTAATTGGTATTGGTCAAAAAGCCAAGGGTCTGAATTGCGACACGGTGCGTTGTCCAGAAAATTTAATAAACTCATGGTGTAAATACTAGAGTTAGTTATTCAAATTGTTTGTGATTTGGCTCTCTTGGCGTGTCGGTAATTCGCCGAATCTCTCAATCAGAAGTTTCTGGAGAAGTTCCAGTCTCTCCTTCTCCGTCAATGTCATCGTCATACAAGTTGTCCTCTCCCCATGTATCTAGTGCGTGATGAAGTAATCCTTTTTGTCGCCAATCAGGTTGCTGGTCATCTGTAAAAGTAGTTGTCCAGAATCCTTCAGAGGTTCCATCTGTCCATTCCGCTACCAAGACCCAGCCCGTACAAATGGCTGGGTCAAGGAAAGCGACTCTTGCTATTTCAGCGAGAGCGTTATCAATTGCGGAAGGCTTTTTTTGTTCTTCATCCATGCGCCCACTCTAGTACCAGAAATTTCTGTGCCAGAAAGAATTGGCTTGGCATGGCGTGTCGTATCTTGATTGGATATAAAGAAATCCTCTTTCAATCTGTCGCTCAACCGTAGTATCTGGGTCAAGTCCTAGAATCTGAGGAATTCCACCTGCGTGTAGGCGCTCGCCATTTTGGTAAACGGCTTGCTTGTTATATGCCGAAGGTCTCCAATTTGATTCGCCACTCCACAAATCAACGAGGCAAACCCATTGCTTAGGTGTATCCCAGCCGAATTTATCTAATTGAGTTTTGGCATAGACCTGCGCCGCCTCTGGTGTTCTTTCAACCAAGACAGGCTTAGGTGGTTCAACTATTTCAACTGCTTTTGCCGAAGGGTCTCTTGGCATCTGAAGCGGATTAGTTGTAATCAGTAATGCGCTGATTAGCGCGATGTGAATAGGTTTTAATTTAACAGTTTCATAGAATCGCATAATCCTCCATAGTTCGGAGCGAACGATTTATCGTTACTGGATGTAACGGTTCATTGTTGTCAGTATCGGACTGACCTCGCTTTTGAGGTGTAGGTGTTTTGCGAACCTGCGTTAAAGGTATCAGATAATTCTGTGATTTGAAACTAAGTGGGGTAATAAATTAAAGGCGTTCGGTGGGGGAGCCAACACAATGCGAGTCTATGAGAGAGGACAGACAGCATCGGGCAATCTACCCCACCGAACTTGGGTACCCGATTAAAAGGGTACACCAATTGGATATAGAACACCCGCTGGGAGAGGAAAGGCAACTCGCCCAACGGGTGTTATTCGCCGACCAGTAACATTGACGGAATCTGGTCGGCGAACTTTATTTAGTCTATTCGTGCATCCACATAAGCGTTGATGCCGTAACTTTGGAGAACTTTGGCTGCTCCCGCTGCTGCTGCACATGCTCTTTCGTAACTCTGGTCTTGACGGATACTTGGCGCGAACTCCCATGAACTAGCGGAGTAACCACCGTAATAACCTACATAACCAATTTTGCGCTTCTTAAGTTCAGCAACGAATTTTCCTCGCGCTGGCTTAATTACTACTGAAGCGAATCCGCAAACTCCACCTTCAACAAACCAAGTTTGCTGTGTTGGGTCTACATCATTGCCAAGTGGTGTTGATGGAGAACCGACAACAATCGGCGTTGGTCGGCAAGCGCGAACTGCGGCTTCTGCCGCTTCTGATGCTTCGACAAGAATGTCGTAAGCGCTTTTTGTTTTAACTGCTGTTGTCATTTAGATTTCCTCCTTCTTGATTTTTCCTGAGAACTTGATTTCTTGGATATAAGCCCTGTTGTAAGCCAAGTAATGCTCGATTTCGCCAATTGTTTCGAACTCAACTACTACTTTGTTGATTTCGCCCCTGCTCCATTGGTTTTCAATCTTCACGACTGCTTGAATAGCCATTTCCATTCCTCTCTCTCGGTTACAAGATAAGAATACACTACTGGGGTTTAATAATCAAATCCAAACGAGCCTTACGGCGAGCGTGTCGCTTATCGGCTTCCTCGGATAGTAGGCGCTCGCGCTCGCGGGCGCGTATGCGGGCGAGAGAGGCTTCAGAGACCCGTAGGGGCTCTTTGAACTTAGCCCATGATGGAATTAACATCAGAACCACTTCCCGCTCTCTATTGACCCCACAACCCCAAAAGCGAGGAAGATAAGGGCAAACACTCCAAGAGCATCCAGCCATTCAGAGACTTTGTAGCCACGCGCTGTAACGCGACCACCTTGCTTGGATAGGTACTTAGCCAACATTGACGGAATCCTTCCAGACTACATCGTTAAGGGTGGTTAGTCGGTTATAGGTATCTGAAGCAATATCTAAAAAGACTTCTACTGGCTCAGATGAATTCTCGAACTTCGCAAAGATTTGGCAGCGGTGATGGTGAACATCTGCAAAATCTTCATTGTGTCCGAAGATGATGATGCTGATTACATTCAAACCCGATGGGTCTAAATGGTTAATAAATTCATTCGATAGTGTTCGGTTGAACTTATAGTTCTTACTTTGTGTATTTATATCGGTAAGCACTTTGCTTGTTACGATTTTCATATATCCCTCTCTCTATTTGAACTGCGGTTGATATTTTAATCTCTAACAATTCCAAATGCAACTAGCGCCACATCTGTTTCGCAAGTTACGCAAATAAATAAATTGCGCGAGCGGAGGAGCCTCAACAGGCTCCCGCATCGGTAACACTTTTCTTCCATTAGTACCCTCTCTTTCCGTACTTCTTGATGAGGATTGCTTCTTGCTCCTCATAACCGATTCCATGCTTTTCAGCCAAGTTGAAGCAAATCAACTGAGCAATCTCTCCAGCAAAAGCCTTACGCTCTTTTTGGTGCTGGATGCTTTCCTCTGTGTGTGGTGTGCCATCGTAATATTCTGTAACGATTTCGCGTTGTGAATCTGCGTACTGGCTATACCACTCTGTAATTGCTGAACGCTCTGTCTTGATTTCTCTTGTCCACTTTCCTTCTTTGTAAATCAAGAATTCGCCTGATGCTGTTGGAGCGTTAGCCTTTTCCTTAGCAATGCGCTCTGCCTTCTTTGCTTCACGCTCTGCCTTTGCTTGAGCCTTGGCAATCTTGTCGGCTGTCACGATTCGTGATGGGCGATTCAAAGTTTCTGCTGGAGCAGATGGATAACAAACTGTGCAAGCATCCTGACCAGCATCCTCAACAATTATCTTTTCATCGTCATTGCTGTACTGAACCAACCATTGAAAACGAGTTGTATCAAAGCAAGTTGAGCAATCCTGGGATTTGTGAACATGACCATTGCTGTTGATTACTAAGAAAGCGCGTGTCCATGGGTCACGGTCATAAATCTCATTGAGGTCAAGAATCTGGCAACCTACTTCAAAAATCTTTTTTCTTGCAGATTCAATCTTGCTCTCTTGCTTTGCAATTTCTTCAATGCGGGTTGGGTAATGCTTTTCGTAGAACTCTTTTGTATCAATTGCACTTTCTAAATCAAACAATAAATTGAAACGCTTGTAGTGCAACTCAGATAGTTCTGTATCTATCTTGACTGCGAACTCTTTTGTAACCATCTTTGTCCTCTCTCTTGAACAACTCCAGTTTACACTATGGGGGTTAGATATGCAACTCGATTCCATTGCCCGATTCTCGGCGTGTCTGGGCTTATCTCAGCCCGAGCCTGGACTCTCGATTTCCTTTTCTAACCCCAGTAGTGTATAATGGAAGATGAGAGGGGGCAGATATGAAAATTGTCATCTGTTCTGAATGTGGCAAGGAATGGCAACTCCGTGGCGGAATGGCTTTTGAAAGCCTTTGGCGACACTTCAAGAGAGAACACAAAGAGCAACCAGCCGCGCAAGCGGCTTAACAAGGGAGACTGATTTGGAGAGAGACAACCAAAAAAGCCGCCACTATGCGGCTGAGCGTTTTCTGTACGATGCAGGAAAGACCGTCATAAAGACAGGCAGCAAAAACTTTCCTGAACTTACCTTCAATTTAACAAAACAAAGTTCCATCCATGATTGCCAAAGTTATCTAAATATCATCTGCGACCAATACTGGTTTAGGCAGAGATTTGGCGAACGCAAGATTTATATTGAATCAGGTCGCGGCGGTGGCAAAGCCTTTGGGGGTCGTCGAATCACACTTGGCACTTGGGCTAGGAATGAAGCCATCATCTTGCATGAGTTGGCTCATTGCCTAGCGCCTCATCAAACTAAACACGGTGCTGAGTTTGCTGGCATCCTCCTGTTCTTGGTCAAGAACGCCTTTGGTGCGGATGTTGCTAAGCAACTTCGAGAGTCATACAAAACTCATCGGGTGAAGTACAACAATAAAGCAATACCTCCGATTGATAAATCTTGCTTAACTCAACTTCAAAAGTCGAGGCTTATTCGCAAGAATAATCGAGCCGAGATACAGCGCAAAAAGGAACTCTCCGTGAAACCGTTACTTTCTGAGGAGAAGGAGCATCTAATTAGATTACTCACTCGCGCCATCAACTCGGGTCAATTCGGAGAAGCGAAAAGCAAAACCCGAGCCAGCGCTCAGAAAGTTATTCGAGAAGTAAAAAAGGTTTAAGCCTTCTTCTTATCAACCTTGCTGAAGGCTTCGTTGATTTCTGTGGTGGTTAGTTTTCCATCATCAAGAAATGAGCGAGCCAGAGATTCAACCACGGTTGCAACTCCAAGCAAGCCAGCCATGAGTGCGGCGGTCAATGGTTCAAGACCAAAGAGCGAACCTGCACCGATAACGGATAGACCAGATGCAGCGAATACTGAAAGAATTCGCATTACTACATTGTTTACATTTTTCATTCTTCATCCTTATTTCTGCGTAGTGGGTAAGTGATAATCCATGTGAATAAACACCAAAGAGTTGCGTAAGCAACTACTGTTTTTGCTGACCCGTCAATAGTTGCCCATGCAATAAAAAATCCGAGCATGGTAAATAACTGACCATTTAGGTCATTGAAGAAGTTCTTCATTTGATTCTCCTTGTAGATAGTGATGCGATTGCTCCCACGATGACCGAGGCAACAACTACTGTTTGTGATTCTTGTCTTTCTGTATCGGACATATCTGCTCCGATATTTGCTAACGCCATGAGTGCTTTTCCTGGGTCAGTAAAAATTGCTCCTACTAATTCGGCTGGGTTTTCTACTAATTGCAAGGCATCTGCGACCTCGGCTGTAATCACAATTGGCTCCCCGCTTTCAGATAGGCGGGTTTCAACTGGAGTCTCTGGAGGCAGGTCTCCGTAATCAATTCCCGCTTCAGCGATTGCCGCTGCTGTAACTGGAGCGCCATCAAATTGAGCAATAAGGGCTTCAGCCACAATCTCTTTTTCGGCTTCAGTCAATTTGCCATCCGCTTGAACTGCATCCACAATTGATGCAACTTCATCAGCGGTGACATCGCCATCGGCTAAGATGTTGCCCAATAATTCAGAGGGAGATTCTGATGGTGGTTCAGGAGATGGTTCTTCTATTGGCGGTGGTGGCTCTGCTGGCTTTGGTTCTGGCTCGGGCGCTACATCAGGCGGTTCTACTGGTTCGATTGGAGGCTCGGGCTGAGGCTCTGGCTCGGGAGTTGGTGGAGGTTCGTTCGGCTCTGGTTCTGGCTCAGGCGCGACAATGGGAATTTCATCGGGAGTCGGGGCGACATCAGGCAATGGAGTAGGCTCTGGTCCAATAGCAGGTGGCGGGTCGGGAATCGCAACTGGTGTTGGTTCAATGGCTGGAGGAATAGATGGCGAAGGTATGGGTTCAGGTGTGGACTGCTCGGGTTGCGGGGTCGGCTGAGGTTGAGGAGTCGGAGTTACAACAGGTTCAGGGCTTGGAGTCGTTGCAGAAGTTGATTCCGATGTTGGTGAAGGTGCAGGAACACTCGGGCTGGGAGACGGTTCCGAACTGGGGGAAACAACTGGTGTCGGTTGAGGAGAAGGTTGAGGTTCTGGAGCCGCAGGACTTGGTGATAGAGAAGGAGAAATCACAGCGGGAGAAGGCATACTGGCTGAAGAAGATTCAGGACTTGGAGAAGGAGTTACAGTTGGAGAAGGCGAAGGCGAAGGCGCGGGAACTGAGCCAATAGCAACGGCTACCTGATTAGACCAACCTGAATACATTCTTAAAGTGTCATTGTCCGAACGAATTGAAAATGTCCAAGTGGCTCCAGACGGTTTAATGCTTAGAAATAAATCGTGACCGATGTTCTTTGTTGTAACTAAGGCTTGAGCATCTCCAACATTGCCTGTAGCAATTCCGTATCCGCTGCCATCAGGTAAAGTGAAAGAAATCGCGTATCTTTCTGGTTGGGTATTACATCCAGTTGGCGCTGACCAATTCAAGGTGACTGAATTGCTGTTCTCGGCGATTGTTAAATTTGTGGGCGAGCAAATTGTTGGAGGCGCAGGTGTTACTGGTGAGTAATGCAAAATGATTTGAAGTCTTTTGCCAACTCCCGAGCATGGGTCTCCAAAAATATTATTTGATGCCGATATAGAAATAGATGAATTTCCAATAGCCCTATTTCCTACAATGCTTTTAGAATTCTGAGCGTGGCAAGAACCAACCTGAAAATCTATTGGGGTTCCATAACTAGCAAAGGTCACGGCATCAAAAACTGACCCTTGAGGCGCTATGAGGCTCAATACCCCATTCTCATTGACCGAGCCTTGAACTGAGCCTGTATTGGCTCCAGCATCGTCTATGGGCAAAAGGGCTAGAATGACGATGATGAAGAAGGCTATGGCTAAGCGTAGATACCGCATCTGAACCCCTAACTCGGGGTCACTAGGACACGATATGTGAGCCTAGTATATCAATGGAATAATTCATGCTATACTGGGGTTGTAAATGATTGAGAGAGAGGAATCAAATGTCTAAAGTAAAAATCACATGGAAGGCTTTTGGAGATAAGCCAGAAATCGGGCGCTTCATTAGTTCTGTTGAATTCGAACTTGCTGAAGTTGTAACTAAGACAGTTACCGACCAGCATATTTGCGAGCAGATTTACAAGCAGACAAATCTTTACCAAGGTCCACTTTGGGAGACAATTCAGCCAAAGTTATCTGCAACTCGCACTCACACATCTATCTCAGTCGGTGACGAAATCGAGATTGACGGTCAGGTTTACATCTGCGCTGATTTCGGATTTGAGAAGATTGAAGATGTCGAAATCAAGTATCACGGAGATTCTGTTTTCAGAGTCTCGAAGAAAGATGAGGCTGAGATTATTCGTCAAGGTCTTGCTTTAATTCCTGACAAGATAGATAACTAACCCTAGTTATGCTAAACTGGGGTTGTAAATAAACTAGAGAGAGGAATCAAAATGGGGTTATATCAAGCACCAAAGTTTTTATTCAAATGTACGGACTGCGATTATCACGCCACGGTCAAAGGGCTGTGGGCAGTAATTACTCGTTATCCCGACCAAAGTGTTTATTCGTTTCTTTGTGTCACCTGTGATGCAAAAAAGGAAGAAAAGGTGGTTGCCTAATGAATATCATTGAAGCCAAGAAAATCGTTGGCAACCAGCCAACATGGGCGTTAAAAAATATGGTTAAGGCGCTAAAGATGTTGCCAGCCCTTAATACTGCTGAAGATGAAGTAAGACTGGAAGCCGCAAAAGTAGTTCTTAGAGAGAGGAACAAAAAGTGAAAATTCTTATACTCACACCAGATACAGAAAAGTCATCCTATGGAGACCGCTACTGCGTGACAGTAGATTTTAGCGACCCACGCATTAAGGGAACTCTAACTATTGGGGCAATGGCTACACCTGATTACATCCGATACCAAGGAGCCGTAATTATCAATGGCGTTCCGTATACAGCCAGTAATAACTGCGCTATAACTGTGCCAAAGATTGAGCATTACGCGCTTTCAAAGAGTGGAACTTGGTCAGATTACGCGAGCGCGAGCGCTCTGGAGACATTCCGAAAGGCTCTTGCTGAAATTGTTGTTGAGGTACTCAAGGACAAAGATTTCGTAAAAGAGCAGATTGCGACAGAATCGCAACACCTCGGATATGACATTGAGCGCCTACAATCAAATCGTGATGCTCTCGTTGTGAAGATTGCAGAACTCGATGAGGAGATTTCACAAAAGATGTCTAAGCAATGGGCAAACAAAGCCCTGTTGGGAGGAACAAAAAATGACTCAAAATAACGAAGTCGTTAATAAATGTTGGTTGCAAAAACGAGGTGATATGCGTACTACCAATTGGCATATAAAAGACCCAAAATTCAAAGATATTGTTTATGTAACTCTTTGCGGGCAATCATTGTCTTTGGATGTAGATACAAAATGGGAAAACGATGATGATTATAAATGGCAATTTGGTCATTATTTTGTTCCTGAAAAGGTATGCAAAAAGTGTGAAAAAATAGAAAGTAAAGTATAATGGGGGTTAGTAATATAGAGGGAGGTAAAAATGGAAGATGCAATTATTGTTCATTCGCCTGAATATGCGAACTGGGTCTTTGACCCTACGCATCCAACGCAGGGGCGTAGGTTTCTGCTTGGTCGCAATCGTGTAATTCTGGAGGGGCAAGACCGTCATCTCAACATTGATGAATTCTTTCCAGAGATTCCGCACACGGATGACCTGTTGCTATGCCATGACCCAATGTATGTCCATGATGTAACCATTCGTGGCAAATCCGATGAATGGGATGGTGTTCGCCATGACTTAGGAGACCTTGCAAAGTTATTTGTCGGCGGAACTCTTACCGCTCTTGATTTGCTGCTTGAAGAAAAGACAAAGTTAGCAATTCACTTAGCGGGTGCAAAGCATCACGCTATGCGCGATTACTCCAGCGGATTCTGTATCTTCAATGATTTTGCTATTGCCGCTACAAAAGCAACTCAACTAGGTAAGAAAGTCGCTATCTTTGATTGCGATGCTCACCATGGTGACGGAACCGAAGCGCTCACAAAATCTAATCCGAATATCTTGTCATTTTCTGTACACCAATGGGGAATTTTTCCAGGAACGGGGCTTGTCTCCGATTGGGAGCGCCATGCTCTTAACTTTCCATTAGCGGCTAACACCGATGATGAAGGATTAACGGATGCAACTCAAACATTTCTTGATGTCTGTTTTGACTTTGAGCCAGACATGATTTTTATTGCTTGCGGTGCAGATGCCCTAGCCGATGACCCACTTTCTGAATTGAAATATACCGTGGGTGGTTATGAACTCGCTATGCGTAGCATCCGAATGGCTTACCCAGACACGCCTATCCTTTTTGGAGGCGCTGGAGGCTATCTGCCAGACGAGCAGACTCCTAATCTATGGGGCAAGGCATCCCTGGCGCTGGTGGCTCCAAGGGGCTGACGGTACGCTTGAGCCATGACAACAATCGTGGCTATCCAGTATAAGGAAAAAGTAGTTTTTGGGGCTGACTCACAAACTACTGCATCCAATGGTCGAATATCTAATCATCCAAAAATGGTAAAGATAACCGAGCGCGGAGATTTTTTTATTGCTGGTTCTGGCGAATGTGCGCCTTGCGATATTGCTCAACATATCTGGATTCCACCTAAACCAACTGTAAAAGATTTATTAGATGTTTACCATTTTATGATTTCTAAAGTTGTTCCTTCGCTGAAGGCTTGTTTCAAAGACCAAGAATACAAATGGAATGAATCCGATGATGGCGAGACTAAATTTGCTTTCTTGATTGCTGTAGGCGGTGAGGTATTTGAACTCGCTGAGGACATGAGCATTTCACTTGATGATAAAGGTTTCTATGGTGTCGGTTCTGGCTCTAGTTACGCCATTGGTGCGCTATCGGCAGGGGCTACGATTGAAAAGGCTTTGCAGATTTCAGCCGATAACGATGCCTACACATCTGCCCCATTTATCTATAAAACACAAAAAAAGAAAGTTTTGCCTAAACCTAATTAAAATCGGTGTAAGACCAGCATATTCTCAACTTCTTCGTTTTCCACCTCAACAGAAAACGATACTTGCTTAACATCGAACTGCCTCGCGTGGTGAACGCAGAAATATAAATCGCCCGACAAGAAACTTGCTCGAACTTTTGCTTGCGCCCCGCATCGGTCACACCTGTCTAACGGTGAAAGACTGGTGCGGAGCGTTTCCATGTTATTGAACGAACTGTGTGGTTCGGGTAAGAGAAGATACTGAGGCGCGGGTAACCGCAAAGGCTGTGCCTTTTCCTATTGAAACTGTCAAGGAATTTTGGTTAGTTACTGTTTTGACAATTGCGTGGCGGAATCGCCCAGAGGTCGTTTTGACTGTGATGCCATCGCCAACTTTAATAATTCTAGCCATTATTTTTTCTTCTTATCTGTAATTGGACCGCCAACAATCCAGGCTCGGCAAGTTCTCCGAGATGCACATTTGAAATCAAATGCTTCGCAATATCCCAACTCACCAGCCTCGGCTACATCGTAGGCATTTTTAGCATTATCGCCCTGAGCCAATCCGCCCTTAATGCACTCAAGCATCGCAGATGTCTGGATAAATGCCGCGCAATTTCCGCATCGCTGTTTCTTAGCCTCGGCAACTGGCACATCCCACTCTTTAGCCGTCTCAGCCCAGAAATCCTCATTTGGCTCTGATGGGTTAAGTGGACCGTAATTTGCCTTGTCTATGGCTTTCTTGCGGTTTTTAAGGTTGGCTCCTACATCCTGTGTCGCGGTTGGGCATGAAGCCTTCAAGAGTGTGACGAACGCTGGTGTAAGAGACATAGCCCAAGGGTATCAGGCGAACATCTGTTCGAATGTCTTGGTTTGAATATACAACCCCCGTGTGGTATACTTGGTATGTAAGAGAGAGGAGTGACCATGGAAATCTGCGTGAAATGTGGGGTTCAAATTGAAAAGTTTGAAGTGTTCCCAAAGCAGGTCTGTGTGAAGTGCTATGGAATCCAATTCCAGAAGGAATGGGAAAGCATCGTCAAGGTCGGGAGGTTCAAGTGAGCGCTGTTTACAAAAACTTCGAGTGGAAAACTCAAATATCCGCTGACGAGGGAACTGTAGATAACTACCTTTTCCGTGGCGATGTAAAGCCTGTAGCCCCATCTAAGGGCGACTTATGGAGAGCGCTTGAATGGTTGGCTCTCTACGATGCTGGAGACGATTTAGAGGTCGCCCAGAGCCTTGCCAATGTGGTTGCTTTCTTATCTATCGCTGCTGATGCAAAAGAAAACCGCGAGATTCTTGTCGAGGCAAAGAGAGAATATGCCAAGGCTCACGGAATAAAAGTTTCCCAAGTTAGGTTAAAGAAGTAGAATAACCAACCCCAGTATGATATAATTAGATTGTTCCTAGAGAGGGGATGCAAAATGATTAAGACTTGTGACGACTGCGGAGCAGAATTTAATATCTTCAAGGAAGGCTACGGACATCAATTCTTCGTGGTCTGCGGAAAGTGCTGGGCAACTGAAACCAAGCGCCGCGAAATCGGTGGCGTATTTACTAGAGGAGGAAAGTAAATGACACAAACAATCGAAAAGGTCAAGGTCCAACCAAAGGTGGGCGATATTCTTTACTCATCATGGGGCTACGACCAGACCAACATTGAGTATTTCAAGGTGGTTAAGGTCAGCGAGTTCTCTGTGTGGATTCAAGAAGTTCGTTCAAAGATTGTAGAAGTTACAGGCTGGGCGCATGAAAAGGTTGTGCCAACTGATTCTTCAGATTATCAGGTAAGAAACTGGAATGATGTTCCAGATGAGTTTGGCAATGTAAATGCTTACATCACTAAAACTCACCCAATCCAGCGCAAGAAGATTCAGTATTTTAGTTGGGATGCTGACGAGATTTATTATGTCTCGTTGAACTCTTTCTCACACGCTAAGTTATGGGATGGAAAGCCAAAAGAAGCAAGTCACACACACTAACGAGAGGAAATAAAATGGCTGTTACATTTGAAACTGAATACTTTCGATGGACTTGCGATTGTGGCAAACGCGGTAATTTCTTGGTGTTCAATAAGGCTTGCCAAGCATCCGATAGGCACATTAAAGAACACGAAAGAAAACTTGAGTGGGGCTTTTCAACTAATTTACTAAGAGAGGTTAAATAAATGGGATACACACACTACTGGACAATAGAAAACGGAATTGAGCAATCTAAGTGGGATGAATTCCTACAAGGCGCTCGCCAAATTATTGAAACTGCTACAGAAGCAGGAATTCTGCTTGAAGATAATTCAGCGGAGTCGGCAATCTATATCAATGGCGTAGGCGCTGATAGTCACGAAGTTTTTGTGATTACTTCAGAAGATATTGGTTTTAACTTCTGCAAAACTGCACAAAAACCTTACGATACCGTTGTAACTGCAATCCTTATTCATCTCAAGCAATCGCTCGGCTCTCAAGTAGTTGTTACCTCTGACGGAGATTGGTCAGACTGGGAAGATGGGCGCTTGCTCTACGAAACTGTCTACGACAAAAAAATAGAAGTGGACTTTTTAGGTGTCTGACGAGATATTAGATGACCTTGTGGCTGAATATGGCACAGAAATTCTTTCCTCATCGCACCCTCAAAACGGATTAACTCTCAGGCAATGCCAGATGTTGCACAATAAGTACGGGTTAGAAAAGGCTAGAGTAATAGTTAAAAGATGGAGAAAGATTTTTAAGTCAGTCTAGAGACTTAAATTTCTCCATCTGCTCTGCCTAGTTCTTGCAAGTATTTAAGTGTTGAGGCTACATTTAGAAGGTTGCCCCAAGTCGGGTTTAAGCCGTTGTTATTAGGTACCCTTTTGGAATCTGGGCGTTTAATCAAAGTCAGTATGACATCGGGTGGAATCGCTAACTTAGCCTGACCCATTACAAAAACCCAACTTGTTGCCGTGGTTACGAGAATTCCTGATTCTTCATACTTTCCGCTTTGTTGATAATAACAATGGGTTTCAATAAATAAATTACCCGTGTCGAGCCAGCGCATATCTCTTTTGACTTCAATGTTTGCTTTATCGCCCTTAAAGAAAGCATCTACAACGCGTTCAGCCCCTAGCCCTAACTGATAAGTTAAATCAAAACTGTAATTTCTCATGGTGTCCAAGGATTCGACTGCGTAAAAGATAAAGGCGAGATTGGCTCATGCACAGTCTTATTCTCGTAAAGGGCGAGGAGAATTGCTTCAGCACGGTCTGGAGAATGAACTCCTCGCTTCTTCATGTCTACTTTAGATTCAATCAAGATGCGACCCGATGAATCTGATTTGAATGTTGGACCTGCCAACTGGGCTAGAACTGGTCGGTCTACATCTAGGCGAATCTCTTGCTTCTCCTCTTTGGGTTGGAGCATGGAGCGGGTATTCCACCACATCTCGGCGCGTTGATTTTTGAACTTAGTTTGGTCTTTCGGTCTCTCTGCAACATTGACCCCGATTACTAGCGCTCGCAATCCTCGCTCTTTAACCCAGCGGTCTAGTAATGAGACAACTCCCCAGCCCACGCCAATCGTGTCAATTTTGACCCGCACCATATCGCTAACATTTCTAGTTTTATGCTCGGCAACTGATTTCTCAATCTCGCCAATGATTACTCCAGCGACATCAACTGCGTTCGCATTAGCCTTGCCAGATGAGCGATGCACGATTGAAACTCTGTATCCGTCTGCCCTTGCAATTACGAATTCATCTCCGCCATCGGATGCAATATCAACTCCGAGACGGATAACGCTGGATTCGAGATAATCTTCATTCTGTGTAGCCGATTCTGCCCAATGGTAGGGAATAACCTTTCCTGTTCCCGTTTGTGGGAATCTGGCATTTACACGGGCTTCAACGAATGGAGAATCTTCTCCGAACTCGCTGATTACATCATCCACCCAACTTTGGTCTACTAGGTGCGTAGAGACTGCGTGAGCCTCTACATGGGGTGGGCAACTGCGACATTGACCAGTTTCCTCACCCGTAAAGTTAGGGGTGTCATAAGCCCCGATAGGGATGTTTGCATAGATTGGCGAATTGCAGATGCGCTCGAACCATGTCTGCTCTTGGTCTGTCGGTGGGTTTCCCAATACGAGAAGGCGTGTGTGTCCACCCGTCATAAGCGCTTCAAGGGCTGAGCCAATCTTGTCCGATAAACCTCCAGCCTCATCCACTACTACGAGCAGATGAGGCGCGTGGATACCTTGAACTGCCGCTTCATTGTTATCGGCTGGTCTAAATCCGTAGGCAACTACCGTGTCATCCATTTTCCATTCAGTCGTGAGGATTTCTCCTGGCAGATTGTGAGCCATGTGAACTCGGCGAATCTGCGCCCACATAATGTTTCGCACCTGCTTAAAAGTTGTCGCTGTCGTGATAGCGATAGCGGTGCCAGGCGGGTGAACTGCTATCCACCATGCAACGGCTCTAGCCGCTAAGTGCGATTTACCTGGAGCGTGGCAAGCGGGAACTGTGGTTCTCTTATTGTCTCGGATTGAATTTAGAATCTCGCGCTGTTTAGACCAAAGCGTTTCGCCCAAGCCTTCCTCAACAAAGCCAACTGGGTCGTGTTCATATCTAGCCCAAGGGTTTGTTATCTCAGCATCAAGAATCACCGATAGCGCATACTTCTCATCATCATTAAGCGAGAGATAAATCTTTGCGCGTTCCTCGGGCGTGGCATTGAGAACGAGGTCTACGAGCCGTTCACCCATTGTTTACTTCTTTCGTATCGCTAAGACTTTCGCAATCTTGTTTTCAAGGTCGCCTATTTCAACCTGTATCTTAATCGGTTCCCCATTGGTTCCACCAATCTCGACCCTATCGGTCTTTCCGAACTCCTCTGGCATCTGGCGCTCTAGCCACCATGCCGCTGCTCTCCAATCACCATCGTTACCGCTCTTTGCTATGACTGCAACCTTTTTGGTTATAGCCTCTGCTTTCGCCCGTTCGACAGACTCAAGAAATTGAAGAAATACAACTTCGGTTGAATTAGATTTTGCATCTTTAACCAGTTTTAATCTTTCTCGTTCTGCTAATCCACGATTTATCCAAGAATAAAAAGTCTGCTCAGATACTCCAGCCGATGTAACAGCAACTCGAACAGGTGTTCCAATCCGAATGTAATCAAGGATGTTTTGTTCTAGGTCAGGTTGAAGTAGCGCTGTTTTACGCCCAGCCGTTTTCTTCGCTGGAACCTTGGGTTGTGTCTTTGCTACCGCCATTGGTTTATTCTACCCTCTAATAACTTGGAGGCTGGCGAAGGTCTCCTGACCCTGCTTCTTTTTTAGGTGAGGGATGTTATTGACCACGATGCCGATTTTATTCGTAGGCAAAGTTGCGGCTAAAAGGTCGGAACTGCCTTGGTCTGAATATCCCGCTTCTTCAAGTGCTTCCAAGGATGGAAAGACATCTGCATGACGGTCATTCTCTTTATCTACCAAGTGGTCTTGAGTACCGCCCATTGAGAAGATGACCACAAAGTTTGATGGCAACTCATGGCGCTTGACCATTGCAACCTCTTTTGTGTAAGCGTAGAAGAACACATGAGGATTTTCTTTAGCAATATCCATCCACAGTAAGAAATACGATTCGGAATAGAAATCACCCGCATCGTGAATTCTTACCGATTTACCCCCTTGGTAACGCTTTGCTTTCAACTCATCGCTCACCCTAGTTTTCCATTCTTCAGGATTATCTAAGGTCAATTCAAGATTGCGAACATGAGCCGCTTTTACATTTGAAAAGTTATAGGTGCCTGAACGGGCATAACATAGATTGGCGCAGACTCCCGCGTTTGGGCAAGTTAGAAAATTCTTGCCGTTGGATAGTTTTGTGGCGAGCGCTGGAATTGACCAAGTGAAGATTCCATCCACCTTTAGTTCCCTATTGCCATTAGTCAATAAATATTTGACTGTCATTCTTGCTCCTCTGTTGTGCAAGCCTCTAACGGTATGCCGAGCAACTCAGCAATGTCAGACCAACCATATATCGTGTTTGCCCATGTATTCAAATCTTCGCTGTGAACTCTCATGGAGTGTGTGCCTACTCGGATGTTGGTTCGACCAATCGGGCTATGCCCAGGCTTAGTCTTTCCTCCTGAAAGAATCTCGGCTACTTCTTCCTTTGAGAATCCTGTTCCTTTGGTACTCGTACTGGTCAGTAACTTATTTAAGTCTCCAGAATCATAAGTGGCTAAGTCTGAAGTGCGGTTGTCCACGATAAGGATTTTGATTTCCTCAATATCGTCTACATCAATCCAATGCACCGCTATCTTCTCCCAGCCTAATTGAACTGCTGCTTGGAGTGTGTGATTTCCCGATACGCAATGCTTCGTAGGGCGATTGACCACGATTGGTCTGTACTGCCCCATGGTTGAAAGAGACTCAATGATTGCTCCGATGTCGCCTTCACGCGGATTCAGCGGGTGTGTCTGGATTTCATTCACCGATACGGTTTCAACATCCTTGGGTGAACTCTCGGAGCGCTCCTCAATCCGTTCTGGCTTTTCCATGATGCGCTCTGGAAATCCGAGGCGCTGTTTAATCCCAGCATTTGCTTTGCTCTTAGTCTTTCCGAACTCATCGTAAAGTTGCTCTTTCCACGCATCGTAGGCTTCCTGCTCAACTGTAAACTTCCATGCAGCAATCTTTACCTCTGGGTCATCTTTGAGAGTGTTGCCGCCTATAGATTCTTTCTGGTCTCCAGAGATAAGGCGGTCTAAAGTCTCAACCTCAGATGCAGTAAATCCTGTGCCATCCAACTCAGGGAGCGCTTGCAAGAGGCTTTTGAGAAGTGGCTCGTTATATCCAGCAAGGTCAGTTAATCGGTTATCTGCTAGAACTATCTTCTTAGCCGTGTCCTCGTCTACATCAACGAGAACTGCTTTTATCTTTTTCCAGCCAAGTTTCTTAGCCGCTTTAAGGGTGTGATTACCTGCAAGAACAAACTTGGTACTCGCTTGAACCACGATAGGGCGATATTGACCATGAGCAGTAAGCGATGATGCAATGGCATCTATGTCTCCTCGCCTCGGATTTGTCGGATACGCGGTAAGCGAGCCGATTGAAACGCTTTGGATATTGCCAGTTTGGATATTGGCTTTCATAGAATTACAGCGCTGGTTTTGCTGGGCGACCTCTACGGCGTACTAGATTTCCAGCCTCGTCATAGACGGGCGCTCGGTCAATATCGTTGCGGATGATTTTGTAAATTAACTGCTCTGAAACTCCCATGGCATCTGCAATCTCTCGATATGTGATGCGCTGTTTACGCAGTCGCAGAATCAACTGCTTGCGGCGTTTACCTAAATCTGAAATCTGGTTCTGGTGTTCTCGCATTGCGTTTGTAAGCAAACGAACTTCATCTAAACCACGACCATCTAATTGTTCTGCTGTCTGTACATCGCTCATTATTTCTCTCCTTCGAAGATTTCTTCCCAATTGATGTCGTCATTGCTTGGATGGAACATCCTTTTGTTTTCTCTAATCGCCTCTAACTCTGCGCTCATTCTTGCTTTGTGATAAGCAAGTGCGTAAGCAATGAAGATAGGTGCGAATAATACAAGAGTAGTAAATAATCCTACTACAGTCAATATTAAGTTCCAGTTCATACTTTCCTCTCTTTCTTTGCCCCTCTGATGTATAAAACTAATGAGTTCCTATCGTTTTGCGGGGGTAGAAATATCAGAGATTTCATAAACTTAGATGAGTCATCTGGTAAAACACCTGCATCAACGATTCCGTCAATTGCCGCTTTTACTGCTGGGTTGCAAGCGCCTACATCCTGTAAGCGACCTCCCTTTTGGTGAGGCTCCACGGTAACTGAAATCCACTCCATCTCAGGAATCTTTTCGGATTTAGCCAATACATGAAACGCTGAGCGCCATGTCTTAACCAACTCAGCGCGTTCCCACCTATTGCCAGCGCGTTCCCCGTTGGTTGTCCAAGGGCGTTGCGCCAACTCAAGGCGGTAGACGAGTTGTTCATGTTCATCGGTTCTGCATAGGCAATCCATGGCTTAAAGATAAGGGTCACCTGAACTCCTGTCGAATTCCCATTTCTCCCCGTCATTGAAGATTTTCCACGCTTTACCGTTATCGTCAATGAAAGGAATTTCCTCGGCGGATTCAACTTTAGTGAGCAAGAATCCTCGCTCCCTAGCCTTATCTCGATAAGACTCAACCCATCCATGACACCCAGTAACTCCCGAGCCACAAAGAAGAATCAAGTTAGCGGGAAAATGCAATTGCTCGTTACGAGAGCCACCCATTTTTCTTGCAACTCTATGGTGAACTGACCAGCCAAAATAATCACCCATGCCTCCGCACTTTTCGCATCGGTAATTGGCTCTAACGAAAACGGTGAAGCGAACCTCATCGCCTACTTTGAGTTTAGGTTTAGCCATTGGAGTCTCGCGTTCGCCAAAGATTCTGTGCAACCAGAGCAGATATGTTCGCTCGTTTGTAGCGCCGTAATCGAAGCCAATCTGCAAATCGGAATATCCTCATAGGTCAGATGCCACCTCTCCGCCACCATCTGCCATATCAGCACTTGATTTACCTTTCGCTAATGTTTCTCGAATCTGAGATAAATAAAAGTTCACTTGCTCAGGGCTTGCCGCTTTTGAAAAAGTCTCCTCCAACTCCAACATATAGCGCTGGGTCGCTTGACGGTCTCTTTCATTCTGTCTCTGTCGCACCCACTCTTTGTTGAAATATACGGGAGCAATCACCTTTTCCTCCTTCATGTAATGCACCGACACAAAATATTTTGCGAACTCAAAAGTCATGTCAGGTAATAGGGCAGAATCCCATGCAAGGATTTTTCCCTCATCGGCTTGAAGGCGACCATCAAAAAGGCACGCGTATGCAAAAAGTTGGGCTACCTCAGAACGGTTCATTATCTATCGCCCTTCCTTCTTCAGCACTAAACTTCTCGGCAATCTCAAGCGCCCGCATGACTGAATTCTCGGTGCGTGTCATCCCGTTGCCTCGCTGTGGCAGAGGCATATCTGTCCAGCGCTCTTGATTTAGCCAAGTGGATGCGTGAGCCGTGAACTCAGCCTGACGGTTAGGGTCTAAAGCGAATCTCTTTGCTCCCTCAATAATGGCATCAACTGAAGCCTTTTTACAGGCTTTGATAAATGCTGTCCTTGCTGCGCCTTTTGCTTCTTTCCTTGGATAGATAGCCCAAAACAAATTGAACTCAGAATCCGAAGGATTCGCTATCTTTATATCTTTTATTGGTATGGGTATGGGTATGGGTATGGGATGGGTATGGGGCGGTTGAACTTCGCCATCTGTTACGGTTTCTGTTCGCCGTAACCCTCTTGACTTAGCCATCCGCTCAGCGGCTAATTTACGCTCGGTTTCTATTCTTTCCTTAGTAAATTGATACTCTGAGTAGGACAAAATGACTATGTTATCTGCCACGATTTCCCAAAGGTTCGCATCAACTAGAGCAGAGATTCGAGACGACTTGGAGCGAGATTCGATGAAAGTTCGCACGATGTTCAATGGGATTACGCCGTCAGTTAGATAGCGGCTCGCATAACAAAGAGCCGTCATATACAACCTGAACTCATCATCCTTCAATCCTTTTATCTTTGGATGGTCGGGAAACGAATCATCAATTTTTACCCAAGTCATTCTCTCTCCTCAAGATTTAGAAGTGATGTCCACAATTAGGACATGATTTTTGCTTTTGAAATTCAGTCGGTCTGTTGTCTACGAACTCGGGTAACACATAAACTTTGCACTTATCCCGTACCTCTGTCAATCGGGCAAGGTGTTCAGTTTTATGGAGTACGGACAATACACCCGATGCTGAGCCATGGTGAATTCCAAAGGCATCTCCCAGTTCTTTCCATGTCACTCCGTATCTTCCCCGCTTGGCAAGATAAGTGAGCGCTGCCATTTGTCGTTGCGTAGTTGTACCGTCTGAATCTTCTCGCAATGCTCGCTCCTCAGACGATTGAGTTCCAGACCATCCCGATGTTCCGTTGTAGGGAACTTCAGGAAACGCTAATTGTGTCATCGCTTGCCTCCTTGATGGTTGAAGTTTCAACTACTGGAGAAGTGCCAATACGGGTCTGAGCCTCCTTGAATGAAATTCTTAGAGTCTCAAGAATCGCTGGCTCAATTGAGTCTTTGTACTTTGTGATGTAGGAACCTAACTTTGCAAGAGTTTCCAACTCAGATGCTTCAGCAATAGCCTTGGCAAGCGCTGTGGTGTCCACTACGACCTTTTCTGAGCGTTCGTAAGTCTGACTGTCTGGGTCAGCCTCGTCTGTCGGTAAAGATAGCGTTTGGAGGAGGGCGGTACGAAATGCGACAGACATTGCTTTTGCCGTTGCCTTATCTCCCGAGTCCATTGCCTCACCTACCACCGTGGCTTTAATTGAATCTCCACCAGCACCAATGAAGGTGTAGGTCACTTTTATTTTCACATGTCCCATGACGGTGCGATTTTTGCCGATTTCAACTGATGCGTATTCATAATCCTCAACTGATGGCACAACAATGACGCCGTACTTTTGAAGTGCAGGTGATACTGCATTTACAACTGCATCAATGCCACGGAAATTAAATCCTTGGGATGCGTTGCGGTCATTCTTCTTAACTGCTCCAACTTCCTTCATTACTTCATTTAGGGCTTGGGCAATTGATAGTGTTTTGGTTTCTGGCATTTGATTCTCTCTCTACTCGGTTACGAATTTGACTGAAGTTTCGGCTGGAACAACCGTTACTTCTGGGATAATTTCACCTTGGGTTGATATTACTACACCTTCTTCAGTAATCAAAGCCTTTAAGGCAGATTTGTCTATGTCAGTTTTGATTCTTAGAAGTGCTGGGTCATTGACCTTTGCCCATTCAATAAATTTAGATTCATCGTTGAACTCAATATGTGGCTGACCAGCCGTAGTCTTGAGTGTGCCGTGGGGCAAATTTACTGTTTTGCGACCTTCAGAGCGCTGTAGGAGCGCGTATGGGGTTAGGACTGCCTCAAAGTACAGGGCATCTCGGTCTAGGGTCGTATTGACCGTTGAAAGCCATTCCGTGATGCGAATAACCTCTGCATCATAGATAGCCTTGTTCTCGGCTTGCTTACGCCGAATGACTGCCAATTTGCGAATTGCCCAATCAGCCTTTTGGTCTGTATCAACTACAAACCCCTCATTTTCCGATGCGATTGAAGATACAGCGGGATTGTCGAACTCATTTATTTCTGGTTGCGTTGTCATATTGCTCCTCTCATTAGCGAGAGGATACACACCCCCAGTTGGGTATGTCAAATCCTACAAGCCGATGATTTGCCCAACATAGATGGAGCCACCGACAATTGCAGTAATGATTAAAGCGCCAACGGTACGAACTACCCACTCCGAGCGAGATTCCATCTTTTCAACTCTGTCGGTAATTGTTTCCATCGCCTGTTGAAAGCGAGCCGAATCAGATGAGTAGACATCACGGCGAACATAAGTCTCACCAATATTGCTATTGATTTGCTTAACTTCTGTGGTTAGGTCATCAAGCCTACGCATGATTTCCCCGAGGGTTGGTTCGTGTTCTGCCATGATTATCCTTTGAACTTAGGGCGACCAAAGCCGACAACTGCAAGAGGTAATCCTTTTTTTGCGCTCTTTTTGTAAGCGCGAACCTTCTTGGCAACTTGTCCACCGTTTCGCTGGTCACCTTTCTTGTCTGGGCTGGTATTTCCTTCGATACAGGTAACTGTTCCGTCACCATTATCTTTCAAAACAATCCCCACATGAGAAATCCGATTGACCCCATCCATCGGAAAATCAAAATAGGCTATATCTCCAGGCTGAGGAGTTGCCGTTTCTGCATCCTCCCAAGCGTTAGCCTTTTTATATGCGGCAGCGCCAGCCAGAGTTGAAACTGTGTTTACAATTTTTACGCCACTTTCGAAGCCGCACCACATAACGAAACTTCCGCACCAAGGCAAAAAGTTAGCCTTTGTGTATGCGCCGTACTTAGTCTCATTTTCCTTTGGACCTTCAATCGTTCCAATTTCTTTGAAAGCGGTTTGAAGGAAAAGTTCAACTGAGCCTTTCTCTGCCATTACTTTGCCGACTTCTTTGCAACTGCTTTTTTAGCAGGTGACTTCTTGGTGAGTTTCTTCATTCCCTCAGCCGCTACAACTTCAGCAATTCTGCCGAACATTGGGTCTTGCTTATTGATGTAGCGAAGTGCTACTGGAAGAACTGCCGCGATACCTGAAGCCAAAATTGCCTTGGCTGTGTCTGCATCAAGAGCAAACAGGTCTCCCCCTGTTGCCATGAAAGTTGCTGTGACTGCCGCTAAGAATGAGCGACCATAAGATGCGAGCATTGCCTTTTGCTGTGCGTTCATTGTGAACTCCTCTACTAGATGTATAAATAATAACCTATCAGTATATCAACCAAGGTTATGATGCTAAATCGCCAAGACATAAAACATCAGCGCCATTTGTCAGGATAAAAACGGTATCCCCCACTTGTGGCGCGTAACTGTGCATATATTTGACGGAAGGTAAGGTATTTGTATCTCCTGCTATTTGAATATCCACTCTTTTTGGACTGTTATGCAGGGCAACCACATAAGCCTGACGGAGCCTGAGAGTTGGGAAGGTATCCGTACCCTTGATTTGATTTACTAGGTAACTCAAGTCCATTAGAATCTCCTACTTCTGCCGATGGCGTTCATTGTAGATGTTGCTGCAAGGGGGATACTAATTGCATCAAGCATCAAAGTGGAATTGACTCCAGATGCCGAGCGCACAATCTTCACCAAGTCATAAACATCGTGGGCTGGATTCACAATTTGGTCCCAAGTAATTTTTTCAGATGCTCCAATAACCTTTTTCAACTCAGCGCGAGCCGCTTCCGTAGCCTCGGCAACTGTCAGGATATTGGGAGATGATTTGAATAAGGGAACCGAGCCATAGGTAGTCACATAGGTAGGGCTGGATGGATTATCGTCAAAAGCCTCACCGATAACTCCGATGGTCAGGTTTGTTCCTTCGCCCGTGTAGATAACATGGTTATAGGACTCATCGCTGGATAGGTTGCGACCCAATTGGGTTAGAACTGAATCCTCGCCGTCTGTGTACTCAACTAGAGCCTTACCTAAATCTGGGTCTGGGATTGGTCTCATGCGAGCCGTGCCATTTTCATCAAAGTACAAATCCATGCCAGCCGACTCAGCAATCTTGAGACATTCTCTCCAAGGGTCAGAGGACTGGTCAAGAGACGGATAGATAATAGTGGTTACCTGACCCGTGGCTGGAAAATCTGTTTTTACATTTGGGTATCGGTCTTTGAGAATTTGAGCAATTGCTGTTTCTTTTGGAGTCGCATCCTCAATATAAAAACTATGATTTGTAAATTTAGCCTTTGCTACCCGAAGGCTTCTATCTGAGCCTTGAACTGCAATCTTGACACCTTGAGGGCTATCTGAGACTTCAACGGTTGTAAGTTGAAAAACACCCAACGGAACTAATTCCTCGGTTCCATCTTGGTACTGGATTCCTCGATAAATCTTTACTTCACGGTTATAGGGCAAAAGGACTGCTGAGCGATTATTAGTGGGGACAAGGGTTCCATCGCTATCTACGAACTCAAGAGAGCATTGCCTACGGACAGAACGGCGACTATCAATCGTCACTTCTCCACCGATGGGAGATACCGTACTCAAAATTTTTCCATTAGCCGTATCGTAAATCTCTACCTTTATTTTAGATATGTGTGACTTTCGAACTGACGAAAGGAATGTGTCAGTTACGGGATACATTATGGAGCGCCTACCTCAAAGTAATTGACCTTGGCATTACGGATGAGGTTTCCAATTGGTCCGATTTCAGTCCAAGTTCTATCCACAAAACGAACATACTTTTGACGACCTAGCGGGTCATGCACATGGAGAACACCTTGATATGTAAGAACTGGATAAAGTGCATCCCACTCAGTTTTTCCTTGCGTGGTGAACTCATACGAGCCATCTATTCCATAAATGCTAGTAGCAATAACAATTGTTTTTGATGCTCCAAGAGGTTTGAATTGTCCGTAAGACTCCACAATTTGTGAATTCAAAGGTTGTTGAACTCGAAGGGAGCGAACCTTGATGGTTGGGCTTTCGATAGCCGTAAATGACCAGACCCCAGGATTTGTAATCTGAATTGGCTCTGTAGATACAAAACCAGATGAAAGAATAGTTAAAGCGATTTTAGCCCTCGCTTTTGCACGATAAATTACGGTTGTATCAAGAGGAACTTCATAATCATCCAAGGTGGCAATCTGTGATGCGGATGCCGTTACTGGGCTGTTGCGAACTGTTTCAAATGTGACCCCAGCATCTTGTGAGCGCTCGACAACAAATGAGAAAGTACCAAATCCGCCGCGTGTCCAAAAAGGGTTATCTCCAGCGTGAAAAGCAATCTTGTCCACAAAATGAGTCTCGCCCGAGCCAGCACTTGCAATCTTTACAATTACTTGAGCATGAGTCGCTGTTGCTGGAGCCGTTGCAGATACATTGCACTCATTCCATGCACTAGATGAATCATTTTCTGCTGTTCCAAAAACTGTCGAAATTGCAGTTCCGCTTGTGTTGAGCCAGATGATTCCGACAGAGCAAGAACGCGCCGTGGTTCCAGCCCTGAACTCAGCGGTAGCCGAAAACTTGTTGTTAGCCGTTACTGCGAACTTAGTAGCCGTAGTAGTTGATGCAGTCATGTCTCCAGCGGAGCCAGAGAGAACTGCAAGGGAAGCCGCACCGCTTGAATACTGCGCTGTACTGCGAGAGATGGAGCAGTTTGTGACAGCAACCCATCCATCTGTATTTGTTTCTAAAGAGGCTTGGTTTTCAGTCATGGCGTTGGTACGACCAAAAATTGTTACCGTGACTGCGCCCGAAGTTGAATCATAGAAAGCCGATACTGTAGGAGTGGCAGGTGAATCAATTGCAAGAGCAAATTGTGAAAATGCCCAATCGCTAAAGTAATTTAGACCATTGACGAGCGAAGCAACTCGAACATAGGCTCGGTAGGTAGTGCTATTTGCAAGGTCACCTTCAAGTGTTGCACCTCGGCTGGATGAATCGGTAACAATCCCAGTAGCGATAATTGGGGTTGATGTATTAGGGCTAAAAGTTGCCCCGCCATAAGTGGTGGAGTCAAAGATTTTGATTTCGTAGGCAGATTGAGGGCTGCCGTCAGAAAATACTGGAGTCCATGTAACTGAAGGGAAAGATGTGTCCGTGATTGTTCCAGTAGGGGCAGTAACCGTAAGTGTTGGGCGTGGAGCCGTTGTTACTACTGCATAAAGTTTGTAAAGAGTAGTTCGGTTTGTTGGACTTGGAGGAGTAACTGTTGAGCCTGTAGCGCCATCGGTAAATTTTACTACTAAATTATCAAGAAGTGTCTGTGTCCATGAGGCACCGTTTGGAGCGCTTGTTAATTTGATACCTAAGTCATAAGTGGTTGCTGTAACTATGCCTTGCTTTGAAACTGGGATGCCATAATAAACAGTTTTACCATTACGGTCTGTAATTACTCCAAGGCTAAACTGAGCAAGGGAATCAGCCGCTAACGATGCGATTCTGGCAAAAAGATTTATTGATGTAATTGTCTCGTCAGCCGATAATGTTGTAGTTTCGAACTCAGCCTCGTAGGAGGCAGGAACAGTTGTACTTGTGCGCTGTAAGTAAGTACCATCGCTGTTGTCTGCTAAGACCGCATAATCAGCGCCGCCTGTACCTGTAAATAAAGTATCGCCATTCCAGTTAGCGTTTGGGTAAAGTGTATATTCAGCCATTATTTAGCCGCCAATTCCTTAGCCAAGATTGCAAATGTTTGCTCAATCTTATCGGTAATCATCTTGATTTCTTCTTCGGTGTTCTTGGCACCTGAAGTATTAACAACAACTTGGAAAGCGCCTTGCTGGATGAACTGATTGGTGCCTGACATTTTTGAAGAAAGGTCAGCCTCGGTAACACGGGCAAGTTGAGTCTGAGCATTACTAATCAAGCCGCTAAATGCCGCATCTGCTCCGTATTGACCAATTGCCGCACCTGTAAAGGAAATAGCCTTTTGCAAAGAGTTAATCTGAGCAATATTTTCTTTTGCATTTCCACCTAGGATTGATGCCGCCAGTTGAGCGCCCTTAATCGGTCCAGCCTCAATAATGTCTTTTAGCGCACTAGCATCAAGACCTTGGCTTTGTAATGTTGCAATTTGTTGAGCGAACTGATTGCTCTTATCAAGGCGCTGGCGCATATTCTCAATAAGAGACTTAGCCTTTGGAATAAATCCGTCTGGCAACTCAATACTTTTGAGACCAGCAAAGCCCATGATTGTGTCTTTTAGACTATTTGCAAAATCAGCAGAGGCATTGCGTAGGTCATCAAGGACACCCTTAATTGACTCAATTCCTGCTTGCATAGACTCACGAACAGCCTTCATACGCTCAGCCGCTTTAGCCGCATCTTCCGCGGCTTTTTCTCCCGCATTATCTTTATTCTGAGCATCGTTATATTTTTTCTTTTCTTCAGCCAAAACATCGCCAAAACCAAGACCTTCTTTAAGGCTGTCTTTAATTTTGTTAATGAAACCTTCAATACCGTTTCCAACTGCCGCAGAAAAATCTGTGTTATCTGCAAATTCCATCATGGTTGCAGAAAGACCAATTAGGAATGTTCCAGCCTTATCAGCCTTATCACCAATTCCGTTAATAAAGTTTCCAACTGTTCGTGCAAAGTCAAAGTCTTTTACAACTTGAATACCATCAATCAATTTTACAACAGCGCCAGATGTTTTTTCAAGACCTTTTTCAATTCCAGAACCAATTCCTGTAACTCCATCTATAGCCTTTTTTGCGCCTTCAATGAGTCCGTTAAAAGCATCTTTACCTAAACCAACTATTTTAGTTGGTAGGGCTACGATTCCAGCCCTTACTGAGTCCAAAGCCCCATTTACTGTTCTGGAAAGTCCAGGAATAAAACCTAATAGATTAGCAAGACCGCGAACCCACCCAGTCAAAGCATCAAACGAGGAGCCTAAAAATGAGCCAATGCCCTCAGCAATCTTTTCAAATATTTCAAATATTTTACCGCCAGCCTTGGCAATCACTTCTACTACTGCAAGAAATACACCCCTTGCACCTTCTAATAGAAAATTAAAACCATTAACTAATTTAATAATTCCATCTATAATAAACTTTATTACCTTAAGTTGGGATTGGTAATAAGTAAGAATGACATCAATAATAAACTCAAATACTTTTGCGACTACTTCTGCAACAAAACCTAATATTTTTATTAAAAAACCAAATCCTTGTACAACATATCCCACATCTTTAACAATTTCAGCAAAAGCACCAATAATAACTTGCATCACAAAATTAAATACTTTTTTAACTACTTCGGCAAAACCTTCGTTTGTTTTCATCAAAATTGTAAACGCTGTAATTAAAGCAATGATAATCGCAATAACTCTAAGCATTGGGTTATTAGCCATAACTGTGTTAAATGCTGTCATAGCCCCAGCCGCATCAATCATTACAAAAGTCATAGCCGCTGTATATGCTGTAAACACGGCAGACTGTATTGCTACTGCTAAAAGGTAAGCCTTATAGATGAGAAAAACCGTTAAAAGTCCAGCCAGAACAGCGCCCAATGTCTTAAAAGTTGTGATGTTTCTTTGAACAAAACCAATAACAAAACTAATTGCTCCAGCAAGCATATTGATAGCCTTAGCAAGAACCGCTACTGCAACAACCCCTACTTGAGATGCTATTTTTCCAAGAGATGTTAAAACTGGTAAAAGTGGCTTAAAAGCATTGAATAAATTACCCAAAGCATTTCTTACCTGAGTTGATGTAAGAGCCAATACAACAAGAGCAACTGGCAAAGGAGATAGTTTGCTAAGAACATTTCCTAAGATTGGTAAGTTTTGGAGCAGTCCACGCCCAGCAAAAGTAGCAAACCCAGCAGTAGCCGCCGCTAGAACTGGCAAAAGCATTTCAAATTTTGCCGCCATAGTTTCTACGCTTGGGGTTAATTTTTTTACATTCTCAAGAGTTGAGCCGATGTATCTATTTCCACCGTCTAATCCCTTAATCATCATAGTAAGTCTGTCTACAAAATCACTTACTGGCGCAGTTAGTTTGACCATAACTCGTCTAAAGGCTTCTAGTACATTTTTTACAACTTCGCTCTTATCAAAAGCCTTTGCTAAAGCCTTTTCCATGTTATAGAGACTGTAAATTATTGGTCCAAATGCCTTGAGGAGAACCCCGCCAACAGAAACTTGTAACTCGTTATGTAAGCGAGCAAAAGAACGCAATAGTTTTCCAGGAGATTTCATTGCCGCTTCGTAAGTTCCAAAAACATTTGCGCCTTCTTTAATTACTCCCTCAAGAATTGCGGCTTGTTTTTGCTGGAATGTCATAGAGGATGTGGCTATGCCTATCTTTTTAGCATATTCCTCATACATTTGACCAGCAGATTTTTGAATACCGACTGATTTCAGAACTTCGCTTCGCCCTGTAATAACGGCGTGTGTAAGTCTGTTGTAAGTCTCGGTTGAGTTCTCTCCACTAATAATTGCTAAGTCTTGGGCGATTCTTGCAACTTCTGATGCTTTTCCGAGTTCAAGGTTATTTTGAGCGAACTTGAGGACAGACTTTTGGGCAATTTCCATCTCAATGCCCACGCCTTTAATTTCTAAGGCTTCATCCTGTAGGGCTTTGTAACCCATCTTTGTTGATTTCCCAACGGCATTGAGTGCATAATCCAACTCATCAACGCGAGCCGCCGCCATAAATGCTTTAGTTCCCATTGCGATAACGCCAGCGCCAGCAATACCAGCGACAACTCCTACGCCAATCATGGCGTTGTTTAGGCGCGATGATTGGCTTTGGAATTGATTCATGGACTGGGTTGCTCTTTGCATCCCATTTGTAAATTGTGCGGTTTCAGCGGTTAGCCGAGCGCGGACTTCCATGGTTGGAGTCTCTGCCATTATCGCCTCGCTTTCGCTCTACGCTCTGCCTTCTCTTGCTCTTTTGCTTTGAGAGTCCATAGCGCAGTCCACTCAGTTAATTCCATACTTGTAAGGGGGCGGTGTGCTGGACTCCCGTAAAGAAGTTCAGCCACCGACCTACCCAACTTTTCTGCTAATTCGAAAAGAAATCTACGCTCAGGATTCTTCAGGAAATCGTGCCTGTGCTTCGTCTACCGCCTCCGCTGTAAGACCAGATGAGCCGAGAGCCTTTGTAGCAAGGCGCTCAACTACTGCGCCATTCTTAGAAAGGATGGCTTCTTTATCTTGGTCAGTAAAGACTGGTAAACCTGTTGCTGGGTCATAGACAGTTGCAATAACTGTCATTGCGTACATAAGACCGACATCTGTTTTGTCGCCCTTAGATGCGCCCTCACCCAACTTGGCGCGTTCCGCCGCTGTCATGGAGCGAACTTCTACTTTCACTCCCCACTCTGGAACCTCTACGAGTTCCTTTGTGATGTCATCGGCACTAAAGATTGTTTCTTTGAGACTCATTTATTTCTCCTTGGACACTAGGTTGGTCACGATTTATGAAGTTGTATTGCTATCTAATTATGCGTAAGTACCGCGTG
>Ga0214921_10001749_pt1 | contig 36525 bp, 62 predicted proteins | sample LL1505_MetaG_FD_177992 | JGI IMG/M metagenome (GOLD analysis project Ga0214921, IMG submission 177992) | Freshwater microbial communities from Lake Lanier, Atlanta, Georgia, United States - LL-1505 | ecosystem: Environmental > Aquatic > Freshwater > Lake | place: USA: Georgia | collected... | reverse complement strand
TCAAACCATATTTTAAATCCTGGCTTCCATTCTCCTCTACCAAAAGTTGAATTTAAAGTTTCAACAAGGTCATTTCTAATAATTTCAATTAAAGGTGCCTTATCAGCCCAATTATTAATCATATTAATGTTAGTTTCGGGGTCAAGACTTTCATAATACTCTTTAAAGATATATTCAAAAAGTGGTTCGTATTCAATATTATTTTTATAATCATCATCATAAAACATAATGAGATTTTCATCCATACTCTCTGTTTCATAGTTAAACGAAGATTCATTATATATCCCATCTTTAAACAAATGTTCCAAAAATAAAACAACCACCTTATTTAATTTATTTTCTGTAATAATGTATTTCATAATTTTAAGCGGTGTTAACCCATTTAATCCTATAATTGAATGATTCTCCAGTATAATCCAAAATTTCATTGATATAATCTTCAATATCATCTTCCTGTTCCTGTTCGGTTCCGTCAACATAAATTGTTACGTCAAACAAACCATTTTTAAGAGAATAAGATTCGCTCACATTTTTAGTCTCAACTTTTTCAACCTCATAGAATTTTTCCGGCAACATAGTTGACAATAGTTTCTTAAACATTTTATATTTTTGTTCTATACTCATCATATTATTTTTCCAATTATAACCTCAGGATATTTTTTATTTAGGTATCTTATCATAGATTGATTCAATTCTTGTTGGGTTATGTCAAGAATTGAATTTGCATCACCAAAGATTGGTCCATGTGAAAACCATACTCCATCATCATCATTCATAGGATGTCCCACAAGCATATTTTCATCATCAAAAATACCAACCCATGTATCACCAAATTCCATTTCTTCTTCACCATAAAAAGAATCTTTAAATCTATCATCAAAATAACGAAACATTATTTTATCAATCTGCTTATCAGTTAATTCATTTCCCATAACAATAAATATAATAAAGATAAAATAAAAAACCCCACTTTAAGGGTGGGGTTATATAGTTTAAAATGTTTTATTATAGATATTTGTGCCCTTGTTTAACGTTTTGAGGACTTGGTTCATCTTCTGGTTGTGCTTGATGCATAATTGGTGGTAATTTTTTACACCAATTTGCCTCAATAGAATCCACCAAACCTTTACTTAAAGTACCATGATGAGTAATTCCGGATTTAAAAGAATCAATATTTTTCATTGAAACAAATTCAGCTTCCCTAGTTATTGGAAGGTCTTTTTCAGGTATTGAAGAAGTTTTACATTTATAGATTATGGTAAAATCTATGTTATCTACGCTAGGGTTAAAACCTCCACCGTCGGCCAACCTACCTTTCTTAGCAGTAATTGATACCATTCTTGGTGTGTCGTATAACTCAAATTTTCCGGAAATATTAGTTATCATATATTGAATAATATCTTTACCCATAAAAAATGTTGATGTTGCATCTTTTAATTCAGCATTTAAATTATCATTTAAACTCTTAACATCTATATCTTGTTCCATAATAATTCTTCTAACCAATCTTGTTAAATCATTTTCTGTTAATCTTACAATTCTTTTTACCATAATATATTTTTATTTATAAATATATGGATATTCACTAATGATTAAACGAAGGTGGAATAAATTTCATTAAATCTCTAACTTTTTTCATATCATGTTTATCGGCAAACCATTCCTTAATATATATCATTGATTCATTGCCATCCATAGAAAAAAAACTTGACACCATATTACACAACTCGTTTCCCCTATATATTTTTATGCGTTCACCATCGTTCCAAACATTAAAAGATAATATGAGGGTTCGGTTATTTGAATATATGTAATATAATGTTGCCAAATCACTTTTAAAATTTAATGGGTTAAATCGCAATTGTTTTGATTTTTCGCAAATCACACCATCACCAACATATGAATCCAAAAATTTAAAAATTACCTTATACATTTTATCTTTTACCATAATAAAGCAAATATAATAAAACATAATTAAACCATCAAAAAAAGGGGCGGGGGGATTAAACCGACCGAAGGGAGGGGACGAAGTCCGGCGGTCAAGAAATAAACAATAAATTAATATTGTTTTACGCATTCCAAACATATTTATAAATGATGAAAAAAATTAAAAGAAAACATTTAAGAAAAAAACTATTATTAATGCTACATAAGGGCATTAAATTCAAAGGGGAAAGCATCGCGAGAACCACCGGGTTATTATAAAAAAACCCCTCCGGTAAATAGGGGGGATAGTTATTTTGATTTCATATACTTAGCATATCCTTTCCGGATTTTATTGGTGAAATGTTTTGAAAGTTCAAAAAATCCTTCAACATCATCGACCTCACCATTTTCATCTTCATACATAGTTAAAGTACGCCACTCAATCTCCCCTCTATAATCCTTATAATCTTCGGCGTCAAATTCATTGGGGGTGGTTTCAGATATTGCAGTATCTAAAAACTCTTCAAAAATTTTAATTCTCCTTCTATAAAAAGTATCAACGGATTCAGTTATATCATCGTCATCATAAAATTCCATAACCCCATCATAATAACTTTCAATATCATCCCAATAGGTTTTTAAAATATATTCCATAAGTTCATCAAGTTCTTTGGGGGTTAAATCTAAACCACACATATCAACAACTTTTAAAACAATTTCATCAGCATACTCGTCTAAACTATATTCTTCAGGGTCAGTCTCAGTAAGAGAATCATTAACATATTCATCAATGTTTTCCATTCTTCTCTTTATGAATAAACTCATATCTTCATTTATAATCTTTTTAACAATTCTATTTAAATCCGATTCAGTTAATCTTACTATTCTGTTTGCCATAATATATTTTTAATAATAAATATCTCATTATAATAAAAAACCCCCTCACTAATTGGGGGGGGATTACGTTTATAAAATCTTTCCATATATATTAACAATCTTCCTGTGAATTTATATAATATTGTTTTATATATTCTTCCTTATATTGTTTTATATAATCAATAATATCATCACCATTAAGATTATTAAAATTAAACAAAATCAAAGCAATTTTTAAATCCTCCATCACCCCAAGATAAAAATGAGAATCATTTGTATAATCACAAGGGTTAGTCGCAGATAATACCGTATCCAAAAATTTATCAATAAAATGTAATCTTCTTCTAAGTGAAAGATTTTGTTCTTCCGTTATAATAATTTTCATATTCCATAAATACAAAAATTTTCCAAAAAATTTTTTTTATATATGGGGTACTAATTTATAGAAGGGGGTCGTGTTCTAGAAAATAAAAAACCCCTCTTATTAGGGAGGGGGGGGTTAGTTATAATATCTTATTACTCTTACTTAAATTATCCTCCGCCCATAATGGTTGAAGATTACTATAATGTGATAATTTAATTAATTCCTCCTCACTTTTTGCAGATGAAATCGGGGTTATATGGTCTATATGCCATTCACCTCTATTCTCCCAAGTCATCCCCTCCAAAAATTTTGTTTCCATATATAACTTAAACCCACCATAACTTATACCAACAATAGTTTCCGTATTTTTATCAAATTTTTTATACCCTTGTTTTCTAAATGAATTACGTATAAGGTTTCTTAACCTGACTTTCATCGCAAACAATTCGTCATTCTCCCATCTACGTTTCCATTTTTTATATAGACGAACTTTTTCTTTTTGTTTTTTTATTTCTTTCCATTCATCACTTTTATGATACTCTTTTAATTTATTATATTCTTCTTTTTTACTTTCTCTTTCCTTTATCTTTAATTCCCTCTGTTCTTTTTTTAGTTGTTTTTCTTTTAATAAAAGTTCTTTTTGTTTTTTTCTTTCTTCTCGTATAATTTTATTTTTTTCTTTTATTTTTTGTTCGTATTTTTTCCCATTCTCCTTTATTCTTAATTTTCCTTTTTCGGTCTTACTCCATTTATCAAAATTAACTTTATTACTTATCTTACGACAATTTTTACACCTACCTTTTGGTTTTCCATTTTCACAATAAAATTCGTCAAATGGTAGTTCTAATTTACATTCACAACATATTTTCATAATAATAAATATAGGGGATTGTACCCCATAAATCAAGATTTTTTCCAAAAATTTTTTTCTGTATATCACCCCCTCTTTTATAAACACCCCGTCGTTTTTTATATGTAGGGACATTTAATTAGGTAAGGGGTTAATTTTCTGGAAAAAATTATTTTGATTAACATAGACTATTGTCCCCCCTATTTCAGTCATTTTGTCATATATAACGGGGGATACCGGGGGGAGGGGGTAGTTATCCCCATCCGGGGGGGAGTTATCCACCGGGGTATGTGGATAAATAAAGTTATCCACATTATATCCCCCTCCCTATATAAGTTATTAACATTGTCATAGTGTCATGTGGATAACTTATGTTGTATATGTCTTGACAATGTCATACCTTCGTGTCAAATAATATCATATGTCATATAACAATTCAATGTCGGAAGAACAGATTCTCAAGTTTAATAAGTATGTTGCAAAGCACACCAAGAAGGTTATGATAGATAAGGTAATAGAGGTGGATAGACATAGAACGAAGTTAAAGGTTAGGGTATGTTCGGTTATTCCTCCCAACGGAAGATGGGGGAACTTCAGGATTAATGTTAAGGTATTGGAGTCAATGGTTGAGATGGCGGTTAGGGATGATGCCGGTTTTATTGTTAGGGATAACAATGGGGACATTGTATATAAGTATGTTCCCCGTCGTTTACGTAGGAGTGAAGTTAATTGGGCGAACAATGAAATAAGGAGAAGGGTTGGTTATAGGGTTGAAGAGATGATAGAGTTCTTTGGTATTGAATCTTGGAGGGTTAAGGTTGAGAAGGTAAACCACTCATAAGGGTATCTATATCAATATAGAAGTTTGCAATATCAAATGTTCTATTATCTTTAAGTCGTAGTTCCCGGGGGATTTCTTCGGACCTGCCAACGCTATTTAGAATATTTTCAATGTCTCTAACAAGGGGTCTAAAATATGCAACCCTTTCTTCTGAGGTCCCCCCTTCAAAGAATGTTGCAAAGTTTGATACACCCCAAAGAGATTTACGTTCAGATGATGGGGATTTGGCATAATACTTTGTATAGAAGGTATCAATCTCATACTTTGGCATAAGTTCTTTTAACTTATATATGTCAATGTATATGTCTAAGAATATTAATGAGGTATATTGTTCCACATCATCGGGGACCGCAAATCTAACAATAAATGGATATGTTTTTTTTAATATCTTTTTAACCGCCCTATATGGGAAACTCTGTTCTACGTCCTGTTTATTCATACATATAAATATGTCATATATATAAAAAACATATTTGGTGGAGTCAATAAGAAGTCGTACCTTTGTTCTATGATAAAATTAAAGACACGTACAGACACACTTACCAAAGCCCAAAAAAGAAGGGTTGTTGATGCTACCATTAAATGGTGCAATGCAAACTTGGGGGTTAATAACCGGAGAAAGAATAAGTTAACCTACTCCGTTATCGTTCAGACCCCCAAGATTGTTAAAATTATGAACGCCGAAGCAATGGGGATGTTTAACCCCAAGTCCAATAAGTTAATTGTATTCCATAATAACACTGATACAGTTATGGAGATGGTCCAAACAACCATTCACGAATACACCCACTACTTGCAACCTATCGCAAAGTATTATCAGTTCTTCAATAAGAACTATGGGTATAAGGACAACCCCTTTGAAGTTCAAGCATTCGGGAATGAGAAGTATTATAAGAAGTGTTGGAAGTCCATTAAAGGTTCATTATAAGTTCCTGACACTTCGAAACGATGTCCTTGGGGGTGATATTCTCACCCCCATATTCGTATAGTCCCTCCACCTTCGCATCCACACAACTCCATTTCGTTGGAAGAATAGGTTTGTTAATCCATCCCCTCTTCGGTCTCTCAAAATATAATAGTCCAAGTGATATCCCACTCACACTTACCTCCACACATATCCGGTCCTCCGTTAATCTATTAATGTCGTATGTCAATTTGTCCATGTGTATAACATAGTAAAAAATGTGGATAAATAAAGCTCTTGACCTGACAGGAGGGAAGTTATCCACATTGTCATAGTGTCAGGTGGGGATAACTTTTTGTTAAAATATTTGAAAATGTCAGAATGTCAGTCGAGGTTTGGAGTGGGGACAATCCCTTTCCCCAATTCTAACTAAACATATATAAACATTTCCTCCCACATTTTACCACCATTATTGGGTTCCTGATAGTATAAACCCCACTTTTTCCCTTCTGACGCTATCAGGAAGACCACTTTTTTACTATATCTAATTTCCAGATAAAAAAAGATAGGTTAAACAAAATGCGGGGGAGTCCTCGTAGAGGACCTTCAGGAGTATATCTTCAACGGAAAATTGTTTTATACCCCCATTTATTCCAACGAAAAAGTGTATTAGAATGACACTTTTATGAACGATAATATTCCCCATTCAACCGGACAATTCATGGTGGGAAAAGGTGGGAGTTATTAATCATATCTTTATAATCAGGTTTAACCTGACAAATAAGATATATAAGATAACTCATAATACTGTCAGATTATTAATGTATTATCGGAAAAAATCCGATAGGATAGTTATTTCCTTACATATAGTCCTGACATCATACACCACATTAAAACGTCCATTAATATATGGGGGATAATATAAATGGGGAAGAAATGATTAACTTATGAATGAGGACAACCCACCATCGTAGATGGGGGGAATTTGTTGTCCGGAGTGAATGAGTTAATCATTTCTTCCATTAATAATAGATAATCTTTCTTTCTCTATATTACAATATTCTTCTGATATTTCTGAACCTATGTAGTTTCTCTTTGTTAGTATAGATATTTTGGATGTTGTACCTGAACCCATAAAAGGGTCGTATATAATATCACCTTCATTAGACCAAGATAGTATATGTTTCTTTACTAGTTCTTCCGGGAATATTGCAGGGTGTTTGAATGCAACCTTATCATTTGTTGTATTTCCTCCACCCACATAAAAATCCCATACATTATAATCCGGGACCATCTCCTTTATATAATAATCATTCTCATTAAACTCCCCATCCTTATTTCTTGAGAACTTCTTTTTTCTATACGTCCTCTTATCATTACATTTGTTACTTCTAGGTCTTAATGATATATTCGTTGTATTTGGTTTACCTTTGCTTAATACAAACATATATTCAAAACTCTGCTGATATCTTGTTCCGGCGTTTGGTGGCGGATTTAACTTTCTATATATCATAGTGTCGTGCACATTAAAACCAATCTCATTAAAATATATCGCTTGCTTAAATGAACTTAACGTTTCTGACCCCTTTTTGGTCGCATCATTAACAACCCATACAACAACCCCACCTTGCTTGGTAACCCGGTATAATTCCCTTGCAATGTCCTCAAACGGAAACGAATATCCATTGTATGCTCTCAGGTCATCGTATGGCGGAGATGTTATGGTTAAATCAATAAAATTATCATCCATCCTTCCCATCGTTATTAAACAGTCCTCATTATATGTCTTATTTATTTCCATCACACACAATAATAATAAAAATATTGGAATAAGTTAATCATTTATTCCCTATATTTATGTATTATGGAAAACAAACTTAGAGTACTTAGAAGATTATATGCGATTGAGAATCTAATTGAATATAGGTTGGATGATTATACTGACATGATTTTGTCTAATAATGATTCTAGATTTTTTGGGTTATGTAATGAGAATGAAGATTATTTTTATGAAGTTGTTAGTAGGTGGGTTATGGAACAAATGTATTATAATCACTTTAGTGATATTGATGACACATCTGAAGAGTGGTCTGAAATATATAAAATGATGGAAATGTATATTGATACATTATATAGTAAAAAAATTAAAGACTTTTTTAATAATAAATGTAGTGGGAAATAGTTATTTCTCTATATTATTTTTATAATACTCCGCAATCTTATCGTAATACATTGTTTTAAAAAACTCTCTTAGTTCCTCTTCCTCATCATCTGTAATAATCATTTCCGGTTCTAATTCTCCTTCATCCCAATTTTCAAATATAGGGGAAATGTTATCAATATAAAAACCATCAATAACACTATCAATAAACCACTCAATACCTTTCTCTTTTAATCTTGTTTTGTAATAATTAAAAGTCCATATTGTTGATTCAAGAATAAGTTCATCAATGTCATTCAATCTTCTTACCACCATGTTGATGAGTTTTCTATCAACTTCTTCCTTTAATACTTTTCTTATTATTTGTTGTATACTCATTTCTCTATGTTATTTCCCCCGCCATCTAGTTTATCTGTAAATCCCATTAACTTGTCAAATGCCGGGTGTAATGATATCGGTTCCTTCTTTGTATCTCTCATTGCATCCCACGTGCTAGGTTTAACCTTCATATGGTTTTGAACCAAGTACTTTATCTCATCAATATCCGTTCCATCAAATGTTAATATCCAATCCTTAAATTGTTCCACATAATTCGTAGATTTGTTCTCGTGCCCGTATGCCGTTGGTTCCCCCGTTTTTGGATTAATACCATATGTATCCATCTTCCCCAAGTCATGGAATAGTGCCGCCATAATCATATTGACATCATCAGGATAGTGATGATATGCCCTCTTTATAACAACGAGTATATGTTTTAAACTATTTCCCTCCGGATGCCACTTCGGGTTTTGCTTTGCTCCCCATTGCTTAAATAACAACTTCTTTAATTCTTCCGGTAAAGTCCTAATTAACTCATTTGGCGTTGCAGGCAATTTTTCCTCACATATAAGGTTAATAACTTGTTTTATTCTCTGTATGTTTTCTTGTAGGTTCATATCTTAATTATTAATACATTTGGTGTTATTCCTATTGCCGCTGCGGTGCATAATCTTGTATTACCCGCAACTAAATGATATCTATTTCCAAACTGAATTATCATAGGTGGATTATAATCACCCGATTCCAAACTCTTTTTTAATTTGTTTGGGTTTGTTTTATTATACTTCTTTGCAATTTTTTCCACCGATTTTATATCTCCTTTATCTATTTCATTTGACTCCGTATTTTCCAACTTGGACCATATTGACTTTGTTAGTTTCTTTGGTTCCGCATTTTTAAATTTTTCTTTAACTTCCTTAACCGAAATATCAATATCTTCATCCCTTGATAAATCCTGAACAGCCCTTTCAATCTCATCCATTTCTGAATTGATATATGATTTGGTGGATTCATTAATCCCCATCATCTGTTTAATCCTATGTATGTTTTCTTGTAAGTTCATTTTACTTTTTTTTCTTTACACAATTTGGATATCTTTTACCAAACATTGTTTTCATCCCCTTTTGGGTATATCCCGCCCAACATCTTTCAGTTATTTCACCTTCATTCTGCTCTTCTTTACGAGGTTTATCTAGTTCGTTAACAGATTTTACAAATCTACGACATTTATCACTAACTCCACCCTTTTCGTGGTCGGTTATTGATATTTTAACCTTGTTGTAATTTATTGTAATGTTCGGATGATGGTTTTGTTGTTCAGCTATCTTCGCAACTTTATTAACAAAATCAATTGAATCATTAAACTCTTTGAATTTAAATGTTTTTTCCAATTTTTGCTTTGAGTCACCCCAACCTTTGGATTCGTTTACATCCATTACCATTTCCAATAATGCTTGTCTTATATTTTCTTGTAAGTTCATAATGATATAAATATCCTGTATATTTATAATGATATGAAATATATAATAACTGAGGAACAATTAAAAGGTATTAACAAAACAATTATTAAACTGATTGATACTGAAGGTATTTTTAAGGCTATTGATGTTGTTGGTGATTATGATACCCTTAAAGAACTATTGGGTGATTATGAAATACCTAGACAACTTAAGATTGATACTATAAAAGAATTTATGAGTCAGAGAGCAGCAACCGGATTTCACCTCGGTGAATTTGATGAAGAACCAATACCTTATTTTGAAAATAATGATGGCTATCATCAAATTGAATATTTGGGACCATCAAAAGCAATAATTAATGTGTGGGGTGGTTATAATGGTCAAACTGATTTGGGTGAATATGGAGTATCTTATGGAGATTTACCTGAAAAGTCATTAGATGACATAATCGAAATGTTAATCAACCATTACTAATGAAATATATAATAGACGATTTTAGTGAAGAGCAATTAATGAAAATTATTCGTAAATTTGTTCGTCACATATACGGAAAAGATTTAACTATGGTTGAGGATAGTGAAAGATATATTAAATTCTTTTCAGTTGGACCGGTACCACCATACCATAGAAATATGGCGGGTCGCTTATGGGTTTATGATGATAGATTAATAAACATAATTATGGACTTTTTTTCAACCGATTACGACCAAGCACTTGGTTTGGTTGCATTCTATTTCTCAAACAAATATGACATTAAAATAATGGATGCCAAAGTTCCATCTCACGTATTTTTTGGTAAAATAGATTATTCACGATTTGACGATGAGAATTACCATATTGAAGATGATGAAGATTAATTATGAAATATATTATAACAGAAAATAGTTTAAGGAGAGTTCAGTTTAAGTATTTGGATTACTTATTTGAGGGTATGCATGTAATTAAAATGCTTTCACCGGATGATAATATATTTTCAGGGCCTAATGCAATATTTTGGAAAAAAAATGATAGTATATTATTGGTACTTAGAATTCGCGAAAAAAATAAATTAGAAGTTACATATCCAATTTGGGAAGATATATCCAATATGTTTTCATTGGATTATTATGAAACTCAGGAACTTATGGAAGAATGGGCGGAACAACGTTTGGGGGTGGGAAAAGTCAAAGCCGCATCGGTTGATTTTTTTTAATAAATTAAAATTATGAAATACATTATAACGGAAGAACAAAACTATTATTTAAGAAGATTACGTATTATTGATAATTTAATTAAAAGTTCTCTTGAAATGTTTGATTTATGGGGAATTAAAAAAATAGATGTTGATTATATGATTAAATTTCTCACAACAGATGTTACTGAATCTTATTTTTTTAAATTCAGTGACGACATTTATGTTGGCGGTGAGGAATATGATGAATTAACCGATTTTGTTGAATCGTATTTAAATAGTAGTTGGAGAGATAAACTTGAAAAAATAATAAAAAGTAAGAAAGGAAAATGAAATACGTTATAACTGAAGAACAACAAAAAAGTTTAAAAAACCATATGTTAGAACTTTTAAATTATAGTTTTAAAGATAGTAATATTGTTTGTGAAATAAAAGTAACCGATGTTGAAGAAGATGATGATGATTATAACGACGGATTAAGATATGATATTTACGTTTTCATTAACTCCTCGTTCACTAGAGCTGTCGGCATTTACGGATATAAAGTTGCAACACAAAGAAAAATAGATTCCTTAATGGAAGATTGGTTTGGATTAAATAAAAACGAATATTACGTTTCAATTTCCGCTAAAGATTGTTAATATGAAATACATTATAACTGAAGAACAAAATTTAAGATTATTCAAAATAATGGAGAATCTTATGTTAGAAAAATTTCCTGAACTTGAATTTCCTTTAGTAAAAAAGAATATTCCATCAATAAGTAATCGTGGATATGGCTCATCTTTAGATGACTATTATCTAATTACAACATCATACAAAGATGAAGATGGTGAAACTTGGTTTAAAGAATTTGATGGTAGAGACCTTTACCAAGATTCCAAATGGGAAGTTAATGATAAATTAGAATTACTTCTTGATACGTTTGATGAAGAGTTTTTTATGGATTTCGTCAAACATTATTTTAACATAGACCTTAGAGAAAAAGGTAATAAAAAATATGATTGGGTTTTTAGATAATTATACAATATGAAATACATTATAACAGAAGACAAATTAAAAAAGTTTCTAAAAAGACAATTTGGAGTTGATTTGACCGGTGATGTTGAAATGATTACTTCAGTTCATCAAATTCCTTCAGTATTTGCTAGATTCTTCAGCACAAGTGAAATTACTCGTCATTTGAACCATTATGGACCAATGTATACAGTAAGAATAAATAAGACTGGTGAAACGTTTTTAATTCAGGATAAAGGTGGTAATGAGTTGTATATTTATACAAGCCTTGGTTATAGAATTAATGAAGAAATTTTTTTTGAAAGGATTGGAATGGAACCTATTATATCTGTTATGGATTTGATAGACCAATATTATAAAGAGGAAGATTAAACGTAAACGGGCACATTATTCTTTTCTTCTTCAGTTGGTGGAAATGCATAATATACGTTAAATAAACTATAGTGTGGTTCAAAACCTATATTTTCGGCTAACTCCTCAATTTTTTGACTTAAAGCATATGGTTGTCCTTGATAACTTTTATCTATAAAACCTCTATCAATCTCACTTCCGTAATATAAAAACGTCTCTTCTTTTCTTGAATAATTACCCCAATTCTTACTTAGTTTCGTAAAGTATTCAGGTTTGATTTCTATTAGTATTCTTGCACCCCAAGTGTGTTTAGTTAATTCCCGATGGTGTTCCGTCTCTTCTTTTAATTCAATATAATAAACTCCCTCAACCCAAGGATAATCTCCTTTGTTTAAGATAATTTTATTTATCATCTTACCTAAAACTTCCTTTGATTGAGAATCGTCCTCTCTTAATACTTTTCTTATGGTTTCTCTTAAATTCATTATGATTTTTTCTTAATTAATGAGAAGTAATATCTCATAGTGTTAAACTTATCATCAGGTTCTACTATAAGTAATGGTTTATTATCATACATTGAATCCAATTTTTCTTTGATATCAACCCAATCTAAACTAGGAAACCAAGTAGCATAGTTTTTTAATAAATCGTTCCAAGTTTTAAATGAATCACTAAAACCATTACCCCCGTTTCTGTCAGCATGTTTCCAAAATATATATGTGGTTCCTTCTTCGTCACCACTCTCATTATAAAAATTTGAAATATATTCCGCAATATCACTACCATACTTTTCCTTTAAATAATTTGCAATTTTTTTTTTCTGCATCATGAAACTCATCATTATCTAAATGTGTATGTGTTGAATCAAGTATTTCATATGCTGTGTTCTTACAAGCCCACCAAACAACTACCGCAACTACTTTTTCTAATTTAAACGATTGAATTGCAAACTTTCTAAGATAATTAATTATCTCTTCATCTGTATATCTATTTCTTCTTCTTACAAATAAAGGTATTTCACTTTCTTCTTTTATTATTGATTCATCTATATTTTTACAATTTGGACGTGAACTACCATAGATATCAACTATAATCCCAAATGTATCAATTATTAAATCTTGAAGTTCATTCATAATTTTTTCTTCTTTGTTATGAACTGCCATAGTCTTCGGCCAATTTTTTGAGCCATGCCCCGAATCAAAATAAAGTGTAACTTTGAACCTTTGATACCTTTCTCCTGAATTTTTTGTTGCAAACTTTCCTAACTCTAACTTATAATCACAGATGTATTCTTTTTCTTCACTACTCCTTAAAAAATACTCTATCAGTTTTTTGAGTGGTACTGATAAATTTTTCTTTTTTTCCTCTTCTTTTAATACTTTTCTTATGGTTTCTTGTAGATTCATATTATTAATAACTTTCTCCCGTTCCTTCATAAATTAATTTTATACATTTGGATGGTATATTTTCAAATGTAAGTATATGATATTCATAATCCCCACCTCTATAATGTTTATCTTTATACCAAGTAACTTCAGCACAATCTGTATTAATCAACCAAACATCATCATCCCAACTAGAATCAAACCAATAATTTTCATTTTCAGAGTCAGTCGCAAAAATTGCTGGTTCACATTCTTCCTCACTAAAATTTTGTGAATAAGTTTTATAACAATCACCTACCGATGCTTGTAATCCTGTTTCAAGAATATTTTCTCTCCAAATAGGGTTTGATTTATGAATAACAAATCTATTAGGAAAATATTCATCACCCGCTGGCGAATATGTCTCTTCCTTTAATATTCTTCTTATGGTTTCTTGTAGATTATTTTTGTCTATTAACATTTCGTTAGGGTCAACACCCAATTCTTCTAAACTCCACAATATTTGGTTATATTTACCATCATAAATCTTTTTAACTAAATCATTTCTGTATGGTTCAGGGTTTGCGGTTTTTGTAATTGCATTGTAAATCCAACTATCCGGTTTCGCATCTAAAATATTTTTTAGTGTAATTAAATGAACGTATGGTTCTTTTAACCATTCTTTATAAGTTTTGGAGCTTGGGTCACCATCAATTGCTGGTGTTACAAACACCGCACCCACACTTATAAGTTTGTCAACATCAAACGGGAGCCTATCCTCGTAAGGAATAGTATTTCTAGTCTCATCATAGTCATAAACTCTATCGTCTTCCTTTAATATTCTTCTTATGGTATGTCTTATATTCATTAAGTGTTAACTTTTATCATATTATAAAAATAATTGGTAATTCCTTCAAAACTTTTTAAATTCTTTTGTTTCAAATCATCTCTTGTTTTGGAAATTAAATTTTCAAAATGTCGTAAAGGCACGCTACTATACATCGCGTTTATTTTTCTATCATCATCCTTATCTATTAAACCAATTTTAATAAATTCCCTTAATTTCCTTGTCGCAAATTCATCGGCAATTATCTCAACTTCTTTCATTGCTTTGGCAGCGTCCTCAACACTTACCTCACCCAAATAACATTCATACATTTTATCATCACCATATTTTTTATATTGATATTGGTGTGCGATTTCGTGAGCCACCACAAATAAAAAAGACGATAATGGGTAATTAAAAATTGTTTCATTAAAGAGAACCCCATTATGTAACGCCAACCCCATCGCCGGAAATTTAAATTTGGAAACTTCTATCTTTTTGCAGTTTGAATTCTCTATAAATGATTTAATTTCGTCTATATATATTTCTGTTTCAGGATAAGTTGACATAATCCTATATAAGAATGGTCTAATTCCTTCCGTTTCTTCCTTTAATACTTTTCTTGTGGTTGATTCTTTTATATTAACCGGAGTATCACAATCTAATCTTATTACGATTAGTTCAAGATGTGGTAAATAATCATTGATATTTTTACTTACAATATTTTCCATGTCGTGATTATGATAATCACTTTGAAGAATAACAAGATAATTTTTAATAATTTCACCATCTCCTGACTCATAGTCAATTACCCTAACTTGGACTCCGCATAAATGCTTAATATCCATACTCAAGACAATATCTTCAATATATTTGCACCACCTATCCTCCTTAAACTTATTTACCTGTGCTTCTGTTATAATGTATTTCATTTTATTAATAGTTAAAATTATACGCACTCATCTTCTATTGTATATCTATAATATTCTTTAACATCCTTCCCCATTTTTTCCTTAATAACATTTTTTATATATAAACAAAGGGGAGCAAATAATTTATTTTGCCAATCATTAAAGAAGTTTAACAAATAAGTTTCGGCAGAACTTGTTGATACCACTTCTAAATACTCGTCCTCAGTTTTAAATTCGCAAGGATAGTAAAGGTCAGTACCCTCATCAACTATCTCCCTAATCCACACTAAATCATCTCTAGTTCTACGAAGAATTTGTAACATTATTTCTTGAGATTCCGTTATTATAATTTTCATCTTTTATAAATATCAAAAGATTAACTTATGGTTAAAATAAAATAATATACACCATCTACCTACCTTAAAGATATTTATAATATAGATAAATAGTGATGAAAATAGGTATATAATTTTTACATTAAACTATCCATATGAAAGTATTAAAAACTATAAAAAACTTCTTTGATGGTCTATTATTTTCTAAGGAGCATATTGAATATGAAATAATGAAGAGATTTCTAAATGGGAAATAATATCACTAAAAATTTGTACTACGCGGCATTCTGCACGCACGTGAGGACTCGAACCTACCATCTTCGGTTTTGGAGACCGATGTTCTACCAATTGAACTACGCACGCATTTTATTTTATAATTTTATCTCGAACCTACCCCTCATAATTTCCAACTTATTATCCGGGACTCCGTGTTCGTTTACACCTCCGTGTCTATTCTCCACAACAACGTGAAAAACTATGTATCCGTATTTTCTTGCAATTATCTCATAAAACCTCATTTCCCATTCTTGGGTAAAGGTATTTGACACAACAACTGTGTTATAAAATAAACGGCGAAATAAACTTGGGTGCATTGCTTTATGAACTTTTCTTTTACAATCATTATGGGCGTCCTTTATTTTGGTATAATCAAATTTATATTCGCCATCTTTAATGAAGAACATATCGGCTTCAATGTGAAGTCCACCTAATGTTTTTGCAAATGTGCTTTTACCTGAGCCGGGGGCGCCTCTCAATAATGTTAGTTCTTTCATATTAATCTAATTGTTTTTGGTTTAACGTGTTGTACCGGTGTTCTATCAAGGGTCACCTGAAAACCCCAACTTGGGATAAAATCATTATATCCCAAGAACTGACAGGTTCCTACCCATCTTTCACCTTTTTCGGTTTCTACGGATATTCTTTTACCCATAAATTGTTCCCTCATTTTCTCTATTTGTTCCTGTTGTATCATAGAACAAAGGTAAGGTATGTTTGATTATCCGCCAAATTTAATATAAATCTTCTGAGAATAATCTGTTCTCAAAATCTATTTTGTGTCCGTTTGCGGTGTGAATTTTGGCACCCTCTTCTCTATCTACAAATCTGTTTTTACTTGTAAGGAATCCCTGTATATGTTCACCGGAACAGTCTTCACCAATTTCACAAGTTCGTAAACCTGTTATTGAAGTCATTGTATACATACATTGGGCGTGTCTATGTCCGCAGAATACTAAACCCCTATCACAATTAACGGGTCGTATCATCGCTTCACTTGGAAGTTCTTTTTTTAATGGTATATTTAAATACCAAATCGCGGCACAGAGGATATATTCTTTCATAATTTATTCTTTTACATAGTCCATTGTTTCTCTCATTTTGGCAATTAACGCCTCCAAACTTTCAGTGTTTAAATACAATCTACCCTTATAATCCGTATCATCAATATCTTTAAACTCCAACGTAATCCCATCAAACTCAGGTGTTGGCTGAATCCTTATATCTTGTTCTAGATGTGTTGTAATCTCTGTTTTAATCCAAACTTTATTTTTCATATTATTTATTTTTTAATTGTTCGTGAGTAAGGGGGTCTCCACAGTCAACACAAGTATAGATTATTGTAAAGTAATCACCTTCATTGTGCAAGGTTTTATTAATAAAAGCCCCCGGTTCTTTTACATACTTGTTTGGATAAAAATAAGTTCTACTTATCGGTTTATGTTGGTTACAAAAGTCACATTTTCCAATTTCTATATTTCCACTCATATTATTTAGTTTTTAGTCGTTATTTACAATGTTATCAAAAACTTTTCTCACACCCCACTTCACTATCTCCCAAATTATTATTGTTAGTATTATTATCTTCATAAAAAAATATTTTTGTGGACTCACTTGGGCTCGAACCAAGGACTTCAAAATTATGAGTTTTGCACTCTAACCAACTGAGCTATAGGTCCAAATAAGGAAAACAGAAGATGGGTCGGTGGACATCTGTTTTTATGATTGGCATTACTCTGTATTTGAAGGATTACCCTATTACCCCTCCGAATAGATAACTGTTTCTAATGTTACCACCATTATCTACCTTTCCCAATCAACCTAAAAATTTATTCGGTTTCATAACTATACATAATACCACTATCATATACAATACAATATAACATATGACTTGACACCTCAGGTTTGAATTTTTTCATCATAAAATGACATTTTTCACCTTCACCATTGATACATTTCCAATCATACGTTACGTGAGTTTCATATGTTGTTTTTTCCGGTGCATCATAGGTTCTGTATTTCTTTTCACCAATGGTAAGAGACCAATCTTTTAAAATTACAAACATTTCTTTTGGATTATCGGTCGCAACTGTTTTCCATTCCTCTCCCGTCCATTCACTTTTAGTTGCTTGAATAACTCTGTTAAAATCTTGAGAATAACTAAATAAAGTTAAGAGTAGACCGACTACCATGAGTGTTACTTTTTTCATATTGTTTTTTTTAGTAGTCCGGAGAGGAATCGAACCTCTATATACAGATTAGAAATCTGTCATTCTATCCGTTGAATTACCAGACCGATTAATGATACACAAATATAAAACAAAAACCCGAACCATCAAAGTCCGGGTCTAATTATTTTAAAAAATAAATTTATTAACCAAACTCTTCTTCAAATAGTGTTGTTGTTATATTTTTTCGTTCGTTATATGTGTGATGTAATTCTGCGGTGTTATTTCGCATATTAAATAAAAAAAATCCTTGAGAACCTTCATCTCTTTCCCACCCACGAAAATTGTCTTCTAATGCTCTTTCACACCAATCTTCAACCGTACCTGTAACCGGAACACCATTTTCAAACCTATCTTCCATATATCCGCTACCATCCGAACCATTATATCTTAACTCCATAATAGGTTCAACATCGGTAGATTCTTCTCTAATTGAATTAAATACATCTATACCTATGTCATTGTCTTTTGTTGTAAATTCTAAACTATTTCCGTCTGATGCCTCTGTATATACCATATAATGAATTAATCTAATTTCACTATTTATCCTATCAATTTCTATCTCAATTCTACCATAATCAATATAATCAGGAAAATCTATTTTATCTTGGTTTCTTTCTCCAGCAATAAGAATCTTTTTAATAATTGGTATTAATCCTTCGGGTACTTCGACATAATAGTTGTTGTAAAAATTTGTAACTCTATCAAAATTAATATCTGATGTTTTATAAACTTCATAACTATATTCAAGTTCAACAATTTCAATATCTCCTTGACTTAATTCATATGATTCAAGATATCTTGAGATTTTTCTAAGATATTTTTTATCTTCCGGTGATAAAATTGACATACTTTGTTCCATAAATTATAAATATCATCTAAAGATGTCTTTTATTTATATTTCTTTAAGAATGTATTCGTGAGCAGAGTCCGAGTTTGATTGAAATAACAATCTCATCTTTTCCGCTTCCGCATAATCTTCAAACTCTAACACTTCTGAGTGACTATCTATTATTACCACAGGTACTTTAACCCCCTTTTGGTTTAATTCCATTTTTTTAATTATTATCCACATATTTTTTAGTTTGTTTTTTTAACATTTCTTCCATCCATCTTGCACCCGCAACGAATGCTCTTGTTGTGTAATTTCCTTTGTTATTTTCGGTTGAATCATAAAACCCCATAATGTCTGCAGCCTCAACAATTACCCTATCTTCAATCTCTTTATATTTCTCGATAATGTTTGCGATTGCTTCATTAACAGATATATTACCACTAAAAATTTCTCCACACCCATTACACAATACTTCCGTAACAGGTCTATCCTCTCTACTAAAATCATAGTTATAATGTAAATTCTCTTGTTCTCCGCACTTTGGGCATTTGTATTTCATAATTAATTGTTTTTAGTTTCTAACAAATAATAATAAATTTTGAATGCTTAATCAATAAATTAGGTGGTGAAAAAATAAAATTTAAATAATAAAGAAGTGTTAATCTTCTTTTTCTTTTATAATTTCTTTAAAATACTCGCCGAACTTTGTTCTTAACATTTTAATAAGTTCCGTCTCATTCTCTAGGATATATCTACCATATAATGGGACAGCCCATTCATTGTATAATCTTTTAGGTAGCACATAAAAATTTCTATTATACATATATCCAATCGCGCAACTTGTAACACCATTAGTATAGTAAATTACTCCTGCATTAATTGGTATTGTATTAAAATAACCCTTACTAACTTCTTTTTTAACTACTTGAGGTTTATTTTTTTTACTTTTGGTTGAACTTTTCTTTATTTCTTTTTTATACTTAGATTCGACAGAATCTATTGACACTATTTTTGTAACAATAGGTTTTTCAATTTCTTTTTTGGGTTTAATCTTTAAAAAAGTCCCGGTTAATAATTTTTCTCTAAGGGTCATTTCCTCCTTTGTTAATAATGCAACCGGTTTTATTGTTACAGGAACATACAAGGCAATTTGAACTTCATCTCCATTAAACTCCTCACCAACATTATTTACGTATGTATTAATAATTAATGGGGCAATTCTATTGTCGTATAATGGAAATGGTGAATTAGTATTTAATATTGCATTTTCAAATTCCCTTTGGTAAAATTTATTTTCATCAATTCTTTCATAATATTGCTCCATCATAATATTTCTCCCACCAACAGGCATTAACACCTCAATTTTTTCACCCTTAAGATACCTTTCCCTTCTCATCCATAAGTCTTTAAACTCCCTTAAAGTACTATCCAACCTATAAAAACATTCTCTAACATTTTTTTCCGTATTTATTTTTATTGAACCAACTTTTTTATAGTCCTCATGTTTCTCATAAAATTCATATACCTTTAAACTATTCTCGTATAACACCATAGAATCTTCCGCAGTAGGACAAGTGGTATTATTACCAAAAAAATCTTTGCACTGAGAATATACCAAATTTGATATAAAAAATAAAAACACAATAATAAAAAGTTTTTTCATATTATTTCATCTTTAATGGATTTATGGTTGGCCTATTAGTCCTATATAATCTACGTATTTTCCTTTCGTATTTCTCAGTACTTGGTTTGAACTTATGTTTTGGTATTACATAACCGTATGGAGATATGTGTCTTGGAACAACATGACCGTATGGTGGTCTATAAGTCGTGCAACCATATAAAAAAATAACTATAATAATTAAAATTAGGCTTTTTTTCATGGTTTTTCTTTACTATAATTATCTGTAAATTTTAGTTTATATTTACATTTTATATTTTTTTATTATTAATAATTTCCCATAAAATTTCGTATCTTTATGAACTATTTATAACGCAAAAACCACTAATCAAATGGAAGAAAAAAAAGTTTATATTGGAGTTTACGATAAAGAAAATCTTTTCGCAGTAATGGAATGGTTAAGTGCCGACCAAATTGATACCAAAACTATTGATACATTTCACGACTGCGGATATATCCTAAAAACAATAAAAAAAAAAGAATATTTAAATTTTATTGAAAAATCCGGATTGGAGTGGGAAGATATAGATGATTTGGAAATTCCCGAAATTTAATTTTGTTTTTTATTTTTTTTATGTTTACCTTTGTTAAAAGATATCAAATGGAAATAATATTAGCATCAATAATTATAATTTTATTTGGGATTTGTATTTATGGAATAATAGACACCATTAAACAAATCAATAAAAAAGATTAATATGGAAATACAAGATTTAAAACCTATTTTAACCTCATTGATACCTCAAATTGAAATGAGAATAAAAGATATTAAATATATTGGAGATGAATCGGATTTGGGAAATGAAATTGGATACACAATAGGTAAAGTTATTAATTTCAGTGAAGAAGATACAGAAAGTTTTATTCACGGGATTAGACACGGAATTAGTTTAACTAATGGGACTCACTAAAATTAAAAACAATATATGAAAATTGAAACATTAAAGAAATTAATTGAATTGGAAATCACTCAATGTGAAACTATGTATGAATTTAAAGAAAAGGTTATCGCACTTATCGATATGTTTGAATTTGATTCACAGACATCTAATTTAATTAACGATTCCACCGAGGAAATACCATATCACCAAATTTGCGGTTGTAACCCTATTAACGGTGGTAGTGGAGTTTGCGGTTGTATGATGGGAAATAAAATGGTTAAAAAATACTTTAAACAAGAAATACACGGAACGGATAATTCCATAATAAATAAAACACCTTAAAAAAAATGAAAAAACTAATAAAACTTTTAATTCTAACAATTTTCTTAACAGGAAATTTAAACGCTCAGGTAACAAATTTGGGCGAAAACGTAAACTCAATATATGATGAGATAAGACCGCTCGTATCTGCGGATGGAAAGACCTTATTCTTTATTGTTGAGGGGAATCCATTAAACCCATATAAAGACGGTCAAGACGTTTGGTTTAGTGAAAAAACTGATTCCGGAAAATGGGGAAAATCGGTGAGACTCCCAAACAATATAAATAGGGATAGATACAACGCCATATTTTGGTGTTCTCAAAATGGCGATAAATTATTAATTAAAGGTAATTATGATGCCCTAAATGGAAAAATAAAGAGAGGATTTTCAATGATTTATAAAACCAACAATGGTTGGTCTAAACCAAAACCTTTAATTATAAATGATTATTCTCAAATTTCAAAAGGAGAATATTGTGGCGTTACATTATCTCCGGATGAGAAAGTAATGATTTTATATTTTTCAAATGAAAAAAATGATGTCTACAATGATTTATGGGTTAGTTTTTTAGACACAACAAAAATGGTTTATTCGACACCCGTTAAATTATCAATTAGCGAAGATGATTGTGATGAGATTAGTCCTTATATCGCGCAAGATGGTAAAACACTATACTACTCAACAAATAATTTAAATGGTTTAGGTAAATATGATATTTGGATGACTAGAAGATTAGACGATACTTGGTTGGAGTGGTCGACACCCGTAAACATTGACACTCCATTTAATGGCCCTCAATGGGATGCATATCTATCAATTAGTAATGATAGAAAAACCGCATACTTTTCACGTTCAACCGGAAAAAACATAGACATTTATAGTGATACATTAAAATTTGAATTTAGACCGGAAGAAACAAAAGAAGAATACATAACATCTATTAAAGATACAACGTTTATTCACGACACAATAATAGTTACAAATATTGAACCGTGTGATGAAATTGATACAATGAGTAACGAACAATTAATAAGAGAAATTGAAAGAACTAAGATATTATTTGATTTTGGAAACTCAGCACTAAGAAGTGATGCTTATAAAAAATTAGATTATGTTGTTAGATTATTAAATAAAAATCCTAATATGTTTATTGAATTAAACGGTCACTCCGATGCAATCGGTAACCCTGAAAGGAATTTAAAACAATCAAAACAGAGAGCATTGTCCGCAAAAGAATATCTTATTTCAAGAGGTATTGATAATAGTAGAATGACTGCAAAAGGTTATTCAAATACTAAACCAATCGTAGATAATATGAGTGAAGAAGGTAGACAATTAAATAGAAGAGTAGACATTAACGTTTTAACAAAATAAAATTATGGAAAATAAAAAAACAAACGAGACACCACCATTTGTTAGTGATGACTTTCAAATAGGCCCTAATGGAGCATTTGAAATGTTTGATATTGATAAAGAAAAATTATACAAACTCTATATGGAGTGGGTAGATGATGTTACGGAAGAATGTGATTGGAAAACTCACTTTGAGGCTAAGGAGATTGTATATGCAATTGCAAAAATCTTGGAAACAAACCCTGAATTAATTTACAATGACACCACAAGAGGCTTATAAAAACTATTATAGATACTGTAGAGATACGGAAACTTGGACTTCTGATTTTATTAGATATAATCTCAAGAAGAGTTGGATTGACTATGAGGAGTTTAATTTTCAGGAGTTCAAGGATAAGATATTAACTGATGATAAGTTTAATGAGCGGTGGGGTAATGGTTGCAGAGAAGAATTAAAAAAATAAATTATGACACCAAAAGATGCGTACCAACTCTATCGGAGTTATTATTATAATAATCAATGGAAGTGGGATGATGTTAGTTATTACCTAAAAAATACCCTCATTGACTATGAGGAATACAACTTTGATGAGTTCAAGGATAAGATATTAACCGATGATAAGTTTAATGACCGGTGGGGTAATGGATGCAGGGAAGAGTTAAAAAAATAAGTTATGATTAAATTTATTAAAAAATTATATAAAAAGTGGGATGATTGGGAAAATGAAGAAATAACAATCAATCTTGGTTATGATTACATTACAACCAATAATTGTACGGTACAACTTTTTATATTAGTTATTTTACTAATCATAATAATTTATAATTGGATATAACAATAAAACAATAAAAAGCTATGGATAAAAGAGACCAAATAGAATCATTACTTAATATGGAAGACCCAATAACAAAAAGAAATTATATGTCTTGGGATAAGGGAGATTGTTCAGTAGTAGGTTTATGTGAAATACTATTATCGCAAATTATTAGAGAACATAAACAAGAAAATGGTGAGTGGTATAACACTGATTATGATGAAATAAAATTAAGATATGATTAATAGTAGAGTAATAACACAATTCCAATTCCCCAAGGAACTGATAGACGAACAAAAACATATAATGGGTGAGGAACAACTTTCCGCAATATTAAACAAACAGCTCATAGAAAGATTTGTGAATGAGATGTTGTCTACCCGTTTACAGGATATAAAAACAGAAGAAGTTATTGACTCCGATGGCAAGTCAACTTTACAAATGAAAATGAATCTATACATCTTTAATAAAGAGGAACTTACCAAGTTAATTGAAGATGTGGAGAAGCGTGTAATCTTAAATAACTTTATTGAATCAGTTGAAAATAAAAAATTATGAATATAGACAAACAATATCAAAAACTACTTCAGGATATAATCCACAATGGAGTTGAGAAGAAAGACAGAACTGGTACAGGAACCATAAGTGTTTTCGGTAGACAAATCCGCCACAAAATGAGTGAGGGATTTCCGTTGATTACCACCAAAAAAATGGCGTTTAAAACTATGGTGACAGAACTACTATGGTTCTTGCGTGGTGATACATCTATCAAATATCTTGTTGATAATGGATGTCATATCTGGGATGGTGATGCTTATAAGAACTTTGAGAAACAATGTGTTACTGGAACAGGAAAGAAAATGACGCAGGAAGAATTTATCAACTTTATTAAAACCGATGATGAGTTTGCTAAGAAGTGGGGGTCACTCGGAAAAATTTATGGGTTTCAGTGGCGTAATTGGGGTAAAGATTTCAAACAAATACCAAACGAAACTGGTGATAAAGTTTATGATATCACAACAACGGGAATAGACCAAATCGCAAACCTAATCTCTGAACTCAAAACAAATCCTGACTCAAGACGATTACTTGTGTCAGCGTGGAATGTGGAGGATGTTGAAAGTGGTAGTATGGTACTTCCACCCTGTCATTATGGATTTCAAGTATATACAAGAGAGTTGAGTGAAAGTGAAAGATATGATTTATGTGCTGCACAGAAAAGCAAGATGACCGCAATATCAGAAGAAGATTACATTAAATATAATATCCCAACCAGAGCAATCTCTTTAATGTGGAATCAACGCAGTTGCGATTTTCCGCTTGGGATTCCCGCAAACATAATGTCATATGCATTATTATTAACGATGTTTGCTAAACAACTTAATATGGTTCCTGATGAACTAATTGGAAATTTGGGTGACTGTCACATATATTTAAACCAAATTGAAGGAGTTAAAGAACAATTAACAAGAGAACCATACGAGTTACCAACAGTAAAATTATTGGATAGGGTTGTAAATGATATTTCAGAATATACTTTGAATGATATTATTTTAGAGAATTATCAGTCACACCCAAAAATATATTTTCCATTATCTAATTAATTTTAGGTATGGACTTTAACTTTTCTTATTATGAAGATATTTATAATAAAGAAAAAGTTTATGATTGGAATATATAGAATTAAAAACAAGTTAAATGATAAGTGTTATTATGGTTCGTCAAAAAATATAGAAAAAAGATGGAAAACACACTTAAATCAATTAAGAAATAAAAAACATATAAACTGTATTTTGCAAAATGCTTGGAATAAATATGGTGAAGATAGTTTTATTTTTGAAATTGTTGAAGAATGTGAATTAGAAAATTTATTTGATACCGAACAAAAATATCTAGATACTTGTGGTGATTATAACATTGGGTTGAAAGCCAGCGGAGGTGATAATATAAGTAAAAACCCAAATAAAAATATAATAGTTGAGAATATAAGAAAAGGTAGTAAAATTTGGAGAGATAGTTTATCCGATGAAGAAAGAAAAGAAAGATTTTCAAAACCTTTAGATAGAAATCCAAATTGGAGGGGAGGTAGTTCTTTTATATATTGTGACTGTGGAAAAAGAATTGGTTACGGTCACACTCATTGTCAAAAATGTAGACCAAGAAACGGTGAAAATAATCCATTTTTCGGTAAAAAACATTCTCAAGAATTTTTACTTAAACTTAAAGAAAAAATGATTGGTAACATACCACAAAATAGATTACCTGTAATAATAAATGATATTGAATATGAAAGTTATAAAAACGCTTCCGAAAAATTAAATATACCTTTAACCACTATTAGATGGAGGGTTAGAAGTAAAAATCCAAAATATAAAAACTATTACTATAAAGGAGAAGAAAAAATATTTTATTCAAAAGAAGAACAGAAAGAAAGAATTAGTAACCCACAAAAAGGAAAACAAACAAAATTTAATAAACCATTTTTAATTGATGATTTTGAATATAGAACATTGAAAGATGCGAGTGAAAAATTAAACATTCATCCTATGACAATTAAAGGAAGATTAAAATCATCAAAATTTGACAATTACAAATATATAGATTAACCAATGGAAATTAAAAAAATTACATATAATGATGTTGAGGATGAGTTTAAAGAACTCAAACCTGACCTATTAGATAAACACGCCACTTACTACGGATGTTTAATTAAAAATGAATTGGTTGGTGTTGTTTCTTATGTGGAACACGAATCTGTAATTTACTTATGTCATGCGTATGTTAAAGAAGAACACAGAAATAAAGGTATATATAAACTCTTATGGAACTACCGGGACTCAAAGATAAAAGACACAGATAAAACAGTATACGCCCACTGCAATGTTGATAGCCTAAAACATTTTATAAATAATGGTTATACAATAGAGAAGGGATTATTCAAAGTAGTTAAAATAAAATAAAAAATGGAAAACAATAAAATTGGTTCGGATATTGAACCGGAAGATAAAGTTTGTTATAATTGTGAACACCTTGCTTGGTTGGTTGGAATAGGACAGGGATTAAGGTGTTTAAACCCAAATAAAAAAAAGAAAAATGAAATGATTCCAAGTAGCAAACATACTTGCGAGTTATTTAACCCTAAATCAAAAAAAATATAAATTATGAAGTATCTATTAATTTTATTCCTATCAGTTTTATTGTTTTCTTGTAAAAAAACAGAGCTACCAAAAATAACGGAAAGAAATAGTTATTACTTCAAAATTGTTGAGTATAACATAAATGGTAAAACAAGTGAAAGCCCAATCATACATATTGGAGTTAATCAATCATTCACCGATGACGATATTGATGATGACGATGATGATGACGACGATGATGACGATGATAATCATCATACATTACCAATTAAATTGGAAACATTATCAATTACCCAATCGGGGGATAATGTGATAATTTATTGGGAGGCAGAAAATGAAGATAATGTAAATTATTATGAAGTGCAAAATTCAACGGACGCAATTAACTATAATTTGATTAGCACTAAAGAGGTTTCACCTAGTGGTAAGTATAAAGTTGTTGTTAAAATAAAATGAAAAAATTAATAAATAATGAAAAAAATTATAATTACCGAAAATCAATTAAAAAAAGTTGTCGATAAACTAATAACGGAGGCAAATCCGGGAGTTGAGGAAAAAGAAATTAATATATCAAATTCATTTACAAGTGGTGAATATAATTTGACATCAACTCAAGCAATTGATGATGCAATCACAGAAATAACCAAGATGTTCCCACAAGGTTCAAAAATTGATGTAACAATTGAATCTTCAGAATCAAGAGTACCCAATAAGATAAACGGAGAATATGTTCCTGTTGGTACATTATCAAAAATGAGGGGAGATATTATTGAAAAGTATTTAAATGGAAAAAAATTACCAAATTTTACTTTTAAAAAAAAGGATATGGGCGTTCAAGGTCCTAAATTTATAAAAAATGTGGATAACCCCAAAGATGAAAAATACATACCATATCAATATGTTAAATTGAAAATTTACGCCGCTAAACAAACAATAAACGATGAAAGTTGTTTAGTGGATTTAGAAATATATGTTGATTACGATAAGGCAAAATATTTAAAACAATTTCCCGGAGAAAATCCCCATCAATGTGATGAAGCACGATTTACTCTATATGCAAATGGAATTCCAATAAAAAATCAAACAAATAATACTTATTTTATTGATTTAAATAATAATAATGATGGTGGTAATAGAACAAATAAATTAGTTATTACAAATGAGGATGCCAAAAAAATATTAGCAAATAAAAAAGAAATATTAATTAGTGTATACTGTGCCGTTGATGACGTTAGGGGATGTCATTCAGACCCTTTATTAATTACCATTAAAAATAATCAAAATCAAATTTTGTTACAACCCACATTTATAACGTTGGGAAAAAGGCTTTACCATAGACAAGGTAGAAATATTATGACATTGGATAATTGTGGTAAAGTAATTAACGCAAGTGTTGCAAATGCATCCGATTTAGATGATTCAGATTCTGTTTTACCAAAACGAGATACGGTGGATTATTCATCACCGGAATTTGATTTAGAATTCAAAAAACAAAGCAGAAAAAATGAAAAAGAAAATGGGAGTCAGTACACAGAACAAAGCTTATCACAAGTTTATAGATACGTTGATAATAATGGAAAAGGTAATGTTAATATCCCCAAAAAACTTTTGTTGACTACAATGAGAGGTTTTAGAAATTATAATGGAAAATCTTGGAATCACTTTAAACAATGGAAAAATGTTTCAGACGAACAACAAGTGGAATTAGATAACTATATGATTAAGAATAACATTAAATTCGTAAATAATCCTGATTTCTACGCTCAATCAAATGTTAAGTTTTGATTATTACCAAAATTACCCTTATCTTTGTAATCATTAATTTATGGAAGAACAAAGTTTAATATGCGAATATAGTGGATTACCTTCGTTATCAAGTTATAATCTAAATGAAAAAAATATGGAAAATTTACAGATTAAAATTATAATCACCAATGGTGAAAAAGAAGTTAAAACTACAATCAATGTGGACGACTATAAAACTATTAAAAAACTACACGGAGTTAGTATGTTAGATGATTTAGTTGATGTGTTATTACAAGACATAAGAAAAAAATAAAATAATATATGGAAAATGTTAACAGTTGCGCTTACGTCGCAAAAATAGATGAAATAAAAGAAATCGTTGGTGCAGATAAAATAGAACAAGCCCGCATCGGTGGATGGAATTGCATCATCCAAAAGGGAGAATATAATGTTGGTGATTTGGTTGTTGTCGCAACCACCGATGCGGTTATACCCGAGAGGTTATCTAATGCGATGAACGTAACTAACTATCTCCGTAAAGGACAGAGGGTTAGGACTGTAAAGTTAAGAGGTGTGTATAGTGAGTGTTTGATAATACCTTTAAAGTTTATTCCTAATAGAGAAAAACTAAATTATGTGGGTAGAGATATGATGAAGGAATTAAACATCTTCAAATACGAACCACCGGTTAAACAAGTAACTCTTGGTTCAGGTAGAAAAGTAAGATATCAAGATAATAAAAATTTCCTTGTATATTATAAGTTTCCAAATCAAAAGAACGTTCCTGATATGTTTAATGAGGAAGATGACGTTCAAATAACGAGGAAGATACACGGCACAAATGCGAGATTTGCGGTGGTTAAAAAAGTTAAATTATCATTTTGGGATAAAGTTAAAAAGTTTTTTAGAGTTGCTGATAAGTGGATAGATTATGATTTTTGCTATGGTTCTCATAATGTTGAGAAAGGCTCTGATTCGCAAGGGTATTACTCAAGTGATGTATGGAGGGAAATTGCGGACAAGTATAAGATAAAAGACAAGTTATGGAATTTTGTTAAACTTAATTCATTGGAAGATACTGGTTCAGGTATAACATTATATGGTGAAATCTATGGTGCGGGAATACAGAAAGGGTATGATTATGGTTTGGAAGAGATAAAGTTTGTGGGGTTTGATATAATGATAGATGGTAAATACTTGGATACGCTTAATACTAAATTGATATTAAATGACTTATTAAGATTACCACACGTAGAAGAATTATATGTTGGTAAATGGAGTAAAGAAGTTCAGGATATGTTTGTGGTTAATAATTTCATACCGGGAACCAAAATACCACACGAAGGTATTGTGGTTAAAAGTGTAAGTGGTGAACGTAGTAAGGTGAGTAAAGTTATAAACAACGATTATCTTATGTTTGGAGAAAAGTACGAAATAGGCGATTCTCATTAAAATAAAAGTTGTATATTTGTAAAAATTAAAAAAAAATATAAAATTATGAAAAAAGTATTATTGGTTGGAACAATGTTATTGTTAAGTATTATTGGGTTTGGGCAGGAAAAACTTACGGTTATGGACGATGCTATTGGTGTTGGGGTTAATTGTTATTCGTTAAATAAAAAATTTTCACCGAGCCTTTCGTTTTTTATTGAAAATGTTTATTTTGGTGTCTCATATTCAGGGTTATTTGGTGGCCCTTATGGAACCGAAACAGAATTAAATACTATCATTTCAAAACCGTATGATAATCTTAATACGTCTATTGATATAAATATTGGATATTCAATTCCCATAAATGATAAATTATCTGTTACACCAATATCAGGTATTTCAATTAAAAATTCTTATTACCAAAATTATTTAGGATATGCGGCAAATACCCCAACAAAAGTATCATTAAATTTAGGTTCAATTTTTAGGGTACATATCACTAAAACTGTTGGGTGTTATTTTGGATTCAGTAATAATTCCTCATTTATGGGTGGAGTATGTTTTAATTAAATTAATATATTATTATGAAAGGAATATTATATAAAGAACAAGGATGGGTGGTAAAGTATTTTGATGTAGAAAAGGCACACGATATAATGTATTGTGGTGATTCACTACCATTATATTCTAAAGACGCAACTTATTGTCTTGATAGTGATAACGGAAAATGTGTGGACTTTGAGATATTACTTGATACAAATTCACCAACTTTTGAGGCGTGTGCCAAACTGACACTAACCAACGAAAATAAACCTAATTTAGATGGTTGGGATGAAATATTTAATGAAATTTACACATCATTACACGCCGAATTACCATTAAGAGTAAAATATTGGTTAACAAACAAATATCACGAACCTAAATTAAAATATGAAAATAAACCCAAGTAAAGTTACGTTCTCATCTATTGTGGGAATAGGACAAAAAGTTACAAAAGCTGAAAAAGAAACCGGAGAAGAATATCTCCATCTCAACAGAGGAGTTAATGCGGTTACCAATATTGATTTAAGTGAGGTAATCAAGAACATTGACCCCAATACAAAAGAGTATCAGGTATATGCACCCAATCTCGGGATGGAGAAGTTAAGACGTAGTATTGTTAAAGAGTATTTCCCAAGTGAAAGCACAGATGAGTTTACAAATGTAACCATTATGCCGGGAGGAATGCCCGGACTTGATTTAATTATCCAAACACTGAATGTGGATAATATAATCTTTCCAAAGTTTTATTGGGGTTCATATTCAAAGATGGCGACGATAAGGGGTAAGTCATTCTCATTCTATGATGAATTATCCAACTTGGATGAATCTCTATTAAACCATAATACTTGTGTTTTTATATGTGACCCCAATAATCCAACAGGTGTTAAGTTGGATGATGAGGTATTATACAGACAAATACAGAGATTAAATAGTACTGGTGTTACCATTATATTTGATAGTCCATATAGGAAATTGTTTAAGTATGATATTGACTTATTTGATGGGATTGGAAATATGAGTAATGTTATTGTATGTGAGTCATTCTCAAAGTCATTAGGTATATCAGGTGCAAGATTAGGGTTTGTGTGGTGTAATAACAAGGAGTTTAACGCCGAACTTAACATAAGAATCTTATATGAATTTAATGGTGTTTGTTCCATCTCTCAACTATTGGTTAATGAGTTGTTAACAACAAATGTTGGTAAAACTGCGGTTAATAATTTTAGAGGAAAAACCACGTTGGATATATTCAAGAATATCGATTATCTTTATGATAATGGATTATTGGTGAAGGAAATCTATGGTGATAGTAAACCAAGAGGAATGTTCGCCATTATCAATATGGGTGAAGATTTCTTGTTTAAAAATAAGATTGGAGCCGTTGGGTTAGACAAGTTCGTTCATCACGATAAAGATATGTATTCGTCTTATAGTAGAATATGTTTAAGCGTTCCTCACGATAAATTTGTGAAATTTTTTGATAATATCTTAAAAAGTGTAAAATAAAACATTAAAAATATGCAAACAAAATTTATAGAATTAAATTCGGTCACGGGTGATTTGAAACATCACATTAACCCTATTATGATATGTAATATCACAGAACATAGTGATTTTTCAGTTGTCTATACAATCGGAGGACAAGTTATTTATGTAAAAGAAAGTCATCAAGAAATTAAGGATTTAATTAAAATGTCTGAAAGTTTTACTTTAACTACAAAATAATATATTGACACAATAAATTATTTTGATTAATATTAAACTATGATGAAATATTTAACACAAAAAAACTTAGGTTGGTTACTTACAGCAATTGTAATTTTAATGTTGGGTACCAGTGGAATTTCAAAGTTGATTGCAACTGATGAGATGATTAAAAATTTCACATATACAAATATGACGCATTATTTGAGTCTCGTAGGAGTTCTTGAAATCGCTGCCGTTGTAATGTTATGTGTGAATAGAACTTCTCTTTGGGGTGCAATCCTTATCACCTCTGTTATGAGTGGTGCGGTCGTAATTCACCTATCTTATATGGGTGGTTCAGGAGTTATTGTTCCCATGTTGATTGGGGCTTTATCTTGGGGAGCGTATTACCTCAGAACTTATAAGTTGAACCTTCCAATTCCAAAGTTTTAAAAGACAAACCCCACCAAAGAGTGGGGTTTTTAATTACTTTTAATTACAAACAACATTACTTGATTTTATCGTAACACTTAGTGTACTTACAACACCTTTAGAATCTTTCACATAAACTGTATATGTATTTGGCGATAAACCTGTAAAACTACCTGAAATTTGATATGCCAAATTATTTATCTTATAAAGATAGGAGGGTGTTCCACCACTCGCACTAGCGGTTATCGTTCCATTATTCCCTGTTCTACACGTAACGTTTGTTGAAGAAACAGTTAGTGTTGGTGTTTTAGAATATTGGTATATTCCAATTGTTGGAGTTCCTGATACAGGATTTCCTGCAAAATCTTTTGTGAGACCAACATTTGTTCCTCCTAATACAGCATATGATGTATCACTAAAAATATGAAAATCCCAATTTTGTGGAAAAGAATTTAATGTATCCATAAATAATTTTCCATTCATTATTCTTTCACCCATTGATAATACCGCATAAGGTGTATCCATACTTTCAAGACTTGAACCTAAAATTGTTGGTTCTTGATACGCACCTACTAAATGGTAAATATTATTATTGTAAAAATTTTTAGGTCTATCAGCGGTGTTATTTTTTGCTTGTAAACCTGACGTTAACCAAATTATATTATTTCTAATATCATATAAGGTATCACCAACATTTCCGTCTGTTTGGACTCCGGAATCAAATACTCTCCAAGAATTATAGTAATTTTTCGGTGTTAGCTCTGATTTACTTTGGGGTACTGGCGGCCAATATAAAAATCCGGTAGATGCATACGTTTGTCCGTTACCCATCGCATCACCCCCATTTTTTCCACTGAATCTTGATTTTTGATTCTCAATAATAACATTATTCCAATAATGCATTTTAGATGTCGTACAGTAAAAAAAATTTGTTGTATTGATATAAACAACATTAGAGTTATTAATAAATAAGTTATATGCGAATGTATCATCATTTGGACCATATTCAGGTCCCGCATTTTGTCCTCCTTCCATTGCTCCTGAATTATCAATGAATATGTTATATCCAATGAAACTACTATCAAAATCATTAATTGTTTCAAGCGCACCCCCAAGTAATCCATTTGAAGAGGAATTTGTTCCACTTGAATACGCCCAACTACCACTAATGTAGTTATTAGTTATTCTATATTTTTTTCCTGAAATTTGAAGTGCGTCAGCACCAATATCAAATATACCAAACGTATCTCCAACAGATTTAAAGTTTGTGAAAGTATTATTAGTAATAGTACAATTATCACAATTACCTAAAACACCGTACCCAATATTACTGAAATAACAATTTTTAACCGTACAAAAAAAAGATTTTGAATCCATATCTTCACCAAACATTAGTCCTGTTGCGGTAAATGCTGACGATACCTTATCATTAACCGGAAATCTAAAATCATTAAATTGCAATCCATCAAAAATCAAATAAGATGCATTTTTAAAACACATATTATATTTGTCGGTAGCAGGAACACTTGATGGGTATTGAAATAAAAAATTAGGGTTTCCAAGTTTTAAATCACCATAGTATGTAAACACAATTGGATTGCTTGCCGTTCCGGAACTATTATTCCACTCCATCGCAATTCTTCGGTTATTTCCGTTTGCAAATACATCCCCACATTTAAAGGCGAATGTATCTCCAGGTAATACAAATCCACTATCACTAAATTTTTGTAGTCGTTTAAGTGTTTGCCAAGGAGTTACGGGATTCTGTGCTTGGGCAGTTGTCCGAGAATCACTACCTGAAGTACTAAAGTAAAATTTTCTTGCGTTCGCAAAAGTTGTTAAAAATATTAACAACCATAATAAAGCCGTTTTTTTCATTTTTTTTTTGTTTTTTTTATTTATTAACACATATCAACATCAATCGTCCATCCTGTACTTATAAGTCTTTGGTATGCGGTATATCCAATACTAGAATTAACTAAACATCCACCACCATTTTGATTAAATAATGTTAAATTTTTGGTAGGTGATATCCATGTAGTAACTCCCGACAAATAAACTAATGTATTATTAATTCCCGATGATGATAAACTATTATTGTTTAAATACAATTCACTCATCGATATCGCGAAAGGCGTTGCCGGTGAGAAATTTGTTATTAAATTGTTTGATAAGTTTAATACCTCTAACGAAATTGGTAATGGTTGTGTTGGTGTAAATCCTGTAATTGAATTATTATTTAGTATTAAATTTACAACATTAATCATTGGATATGATGTATTGAAATTTGTTAGTAGATTATTATTTAAAAATATATTTTGTAACGTAAGAGGTAATGGTTCTACCGGTGTAAAGGTTGTAATTGAATTATCATTTAAATACAAATTAACTAACCCATAAGGTAATGGTAAACCAGGCGCAAAAGTTGTTAGGTCATTATAAGACAAATCTAATGTTTGTATACTATCAGCCAAAGAACTTGATGGGTTGAATGATGTTAATAGATTCCCACCCAAAATTAAAGTATTAAGCGATGTTAAGTTCTCTAATCCAACAATGCTCTTTAACCTATTATCACCATAAGATGTTGATATATCCAAATAAGTAATTAAAGAAGTATTAGAGAATGCAATTCTCGCCGTATAATCCCCTTGTGTTGAATAAGTGTGAGTTGGTTGGTAGTTGTTTGCTCCTGTGTAATTGTTAGTGTTACCGTCACCCCAATTAACCGTCATTGTAAAATTACTTGAACCTTGCACAAACCAAGATTGAGTATTACCTGTTGAATTGAATACCGCAGTTAATTGTTGATAATACATTGTTAATGTTGGTGTTTGAGTTATTGTTGGAGTTGGTGTTTGGGATGGTGGGTTAACATATTGTAATATACCTATATTTGGAGGGGGTATTATTGTATTACCTGAAAAATCTAACGTTAATCCTACATCGATACCTATATACGATTGTAATGTATGATAATCCCATGTTTCGGGGTCTTGATTAATTGTATTTACAAAAATTGATGATGGGTTGGTTGTTATAGTTTCTCCATTTCCTATGGTATAACCAAGGGTTGTTCCTCCAGTAAGAACAAATTTATTAAAACTATGATTAACTTTACTTTGTTCGGAGGTCTCTCTAAAGAATGCCATACTATAAATTTGCGAACCAGTGAAAGGTGGATTTTGTGGATTTGCTTGGAACGAAATTGGTTGATTTAATAAACAAATAATATTATTACTCATATTCCAAACTGTAGATGCAGTTAATCCATTTTTCCAACTGAAAACCGATGTTGAAGGTTTAATACAAGGAGCAGTTGCCTGAGCGTATGGTGGACCTGAAGTACAAGCTGTGAATGATGGGAATTGTGTAAATCCGCTACCAAAATTTGGACCTGAGAATCTTGAATTCGCATTTTCAACAAATACGTTATTATAAAAACTATTATTATACGCATCTATGGCAAAACCGCCTGACCCA
>Ga0214921_10001748_pt1 | contig 36536 bp, 37 predicted proteins | sample LL1505_MetaG_FD_177992 | JGI IMG/M metagenome (GOLD analysis project Ga0214921, IMG submission 177992) | Freshwater microbial communities from Lake Lanier, Atlanta, Georgia, United States - LL-1505 | ecosystem: Environmental > Aquatic > Freshwater > Lake | place: USA: Georgia | collected... | reverse complement strand
CTATAGAGCCGTCGTAGACTACGACGTTGATAGGACGGGTGTGGAAGCGTGGTAACACGTTAAGCTTACCGTTACTAATAGCTCAATTGGCTTGATTTATGCACTGAAAAAACTTTTTGATACAAATAACAATTGTTAAAAATTTAATAATTAACTTACTTATTTAAATAATTAACTTACTTACTTAAATAGAGCGCATAAAATAAAATATTGTTTTGTTTACAAAATTTTTAGATTTTATTTATATTTTCTTATTTGGTAAAAGTAAATTTTTTGACAATAATTATTTCAAGCAACTTTTTTTAAACTCTGAATTATTTCAAATAATTTCTTTTATAAATTTTAAGTTGTTTTATAAAAATAAGGTGTATTTTGGGAATTATTTAAAATCTGATCAATTTCATTCTAATGATAGAAAAAAATATTTCATTAAATTATTAAAAAATTTTTTACAAAACAATAGTGTAAAAAATGTCAATTATTTAGAAATAGGCTCATATGCTGGATCGTCAGCAATTACTGCGTGCGATTTTTTTTTAAAGGAAGGTGTTGATTTTAAATGTGTTTGCGTTGATTTATGGGGTGCTGCTCACACAAAGAGTAGCCTAGAAGATAATTGGTATAATAAAAGGTTTAATGAATGGTCAGTTTCTCAAAAATCTAAAAATTTATTTCTTCATAATGTAAAAAACAGCAAACATAATATTAAATTTTATCAGATGGATATTAATAAGTTTATTAGCACAGAGTATAATAATTTAGATTTAGAATTTAACATTTTCTATATTGATGCCTCTCATGTGTATAAAGATGTTTTAAATGATATTAAAGGTTGTCTTCATATAGTTAATAAAAATAAAAAAGAAAGAACAGCGCTTATTTTTGGAGATGATCATGATCTTTTTTATGGAGAAGTTGAAGATTATAAACCATCTTATCTAGATAATGATTGTATTAGATCTTCTAAAGTTGGGGCAAGGTTCCACCCAGGGGTTTCAAAAGCAGTTTTTGATACTTTTAAATATGATTATGAAGTAGCGAACCATTTTTGGTATAAAATAATAACTTTATAAAATAAATACATTAAAGATGCTTTTATAATTAATTTTTATAAAACCCATAAAAATTAAGTTACTTTACGTTTAAAGTTTAATTATTCGCGATGAAGTTGCCGTATAATGAGAAAAAATATTTTTTTTTTCAGAGAATATATCGTTAGCATATTGGCCTGAATCAATAATTTCTTCAGATCCTATTAATGGAATTTTGTTTCTGTATTCTTTTATTCTAGAAGAGGGTGGGTTATGAATTTTGTCAACAAATACAGTTGAATCAATAGAAACTCTTGTTTTGGCGTTTTTTTTTCTCATTGTGTTATGAATTAGTGCATAATCAGAAATATATACACACCCTTTTTTTGGAACAAATGGAATTGGTCTATAATATTTTAAAACCCACTGCATCTCAGTATAAGACTTAGATCTTTTTAAAAAACTATCCTCAAATTTTATAGGTTTATAGAATTTTAAGTTATTATTCTTGGCATCGCCAAATACAGGACAAAAACAATTCATACCCCAAGGACCTTCTACCCATGCGTCTGAATGAGGATATGAAGTATTCAGTCCTCTTGAAATATTATCCTCTAACTCTTTCCCGTATTTTACTCTTATATTTGGAGTCATTCTAAAATATCTCAGTATTTTTAAATTTCTACCAGACAAAGAGTTTATAATTTTACACCACGATCTTAAAAATAAATTATATTCCAGATTAAATTCTCTTTTCGGAACTATTGCTCCATTAGGAGTAACATTCTTTCTAAAATTTCTTCTAGAATCTAATTTAGATATAAAAACATTATCATCCTCTTCATATGCGAACTCTAGCGCTTCACATAAATAGTTTTTTAAATAAAATTTAAATTCAAGAAATAGTTCATTTGGTATCTTGTATTCCGACATTAAAGGATGAATTAATTTAAGGCCCCAATGTTTTGAAAGTTTTTTCATTCTATTTATTCGATAACTGTAAGAACTATTCATAATTGCTAAAATTTAATCTCTTGTTTATAGGCCGGACTCTGTAGACCAAAAGTTTTTTTAATTTCACGATCAGTGTGAGGATAATGAAAAATAAATTTTTCGCCTACTGACAATAATTTATTTGTTAATTCGAGATCTTTCTTTCTATGAAAGTTTTTTACATCTTTTCCGCACATAAATAGCGGTTCGCATAATTGATCAATAGATATTCTTGGACCGCAATTCTTTTTTTTTATAGTTTGATGATATATTAAATTATCAGCAACTAAAATTTCATTAAACTTTAATTTAAAACTTATAGGCTCATAATATTTTTTAACTTCTTCAGTAATATTTAGTTTGGTTAATAATTCAAATGGTATTTCTTTAAATTTTTTTTTTATCTTCCAAAATTTTATATAATTATTTTGAATATCACCCGACAAGTTTAAAAATATTGCTAAGCAATTAGTTGAAAAACCAGTAGTGCTATCAACATGTAATATCCCGCTATCAATAATTGCAGAGTTTGTTGGAGTAAAATCCCCAAACTTAATACGGACAGGAAGACTTGAGTAGTAGCTTTTGATATTTATTCCTAAATTGTCAATTATTTTATAAAATCTTCTCATTAATAGATTGTATTCTAAAGAACAATAAAATTTGGGAACTATAATTCCTGACGTAGATATATTTTTATAATTTTTTCTTTTAAGTTCTTGCGCGATATTATTTGTAGCTTTAAATTTATCTTGTTTTAGAGCTGAGTTTAAAAATGATCTCGCAGCATTATCTATTTTTTTTTTATCTTCATTATTTAATTCAAATAAATTCGCAAAAGGAGCAATAATTTTAAAATTTTTGTATTTAAAATTTTTATTAAAGTTTTTTAGTCTTGCTTGTAAATTAATTTTTTGCATAAATAAAATTAAAATTAGAGTAATGTTGATGTTCTTTATTTTTTATAAAATCATCATTAATTGATTGATTAAATTGAAATTTAATTTTTGTTCCTAACTTAAGAAACTTATTTAATGAAATATATTCATTAACCCTTTTTTTATGAATTATATTGTTTTTATTTTTAGTAAATTTTCTTTTTAAATCGAAAGTTGTATCTAATGATATCCGAGTTCCGCAATTTTTTTTTCTCACAGTTTTGTGTAAAGTGGCAAAATCTGATATTGTAGCCTCCTTTTTTAGTGTTATCAAATTTATTTTTTGATAAAATTTTAAAAATTTCTTTCCTTCAGAAAAATGATTAAGATGACGTAGCCAGTTTTCTTTAAATTTTTTAGGATAATAAAATTCCATTCTATTATTAGCGGTATCTCCAAAAAGAGGAATGTGCATATTGACACAAGTGGATTTTTCTCCAGCCCAAGCGTCACTATGAGGTATTTCAGTGGCCATATTTCGTTTTAAAAAAACATTAGGGATTTTTTTAAATTTTATACGAATATTTAGTGGCACATGAACTTTAATAATATTTTTATAAAAATTAGTTGATTTAATTAAATTTACGAATGATCTGGTTATTTTATTAAAATCATTTGTAGTTTCGTATTTTGGAACAATTGCTCCATTCGGAGTTATAAATTTTAATTTATATTGATTTCTGTCATAATAATCTAAAATTTGTTTCTCACTTTTTAATTTATAAGAGTTAGTTGCGCTTTTAGATAAAAATCTAATTACATTTCTTTCAAAAGCTTTATACTTTTTTGATTCAAATTTTATATTGGTTATTAAGGGAAAATCCGAAAAAGAGTGTGGATTAATTATTTTACTTTCTTTAAAATCTTGAATTCTTGACTTTAGTGACATCTCTAATAAAGATATGATAAATTTTTATAGATATAATATCAAAAAATTTAATATTTTAAATCATTTTTACCTCTTTAAATGAAAACTGTTTATTTTCTTGCGCTCAATCATAATAACCATACTCCTTATGAGGTTTTAAAAACTTATAAACCTGTATTTTATGACAATGGTTATAAAATTCTTTTAAGTAATAAAATTGTTAAAAATAATGTCAATTTGATCTTGGATGAGTTTACCTCCAGAGATTTTAGAAACTACATTGTTCATATTAAAAAGAAATATCCAAAAACTATCATTGGTTGCGTCACATCAGAAATGATTAATCCAATATTAGGATTTATAAAATCATTTCAGCATTACAATAATGAGCATAAGTTTATCTCTTTAATTAAAGTACCTCTATATTTTATTAGAATAAAATTTGAGGATTTGATTATTTTTAGACTTAAACCTGTTTTAAAAAAAAACTCAATTTTATTTTCAATATTAAAATTCTTTTCAAAGAATATAATTTATCGCTTTAAAATTCAGAATATTTTTGATTATAATTATTATTTTTTTTATCGTTATCTAACCTTAATGCAGATGAAAAAATATACAGATTTTTATATCAGTTGGGCAATAGAGATTCATAATGAAAATCTACTGCTTAATAAAAATAGTTTTTTATTATTACCTAATGTTAATTTTGTAAAAAAAAATAAAAAAAAAGGAATAACTATATCAGGCTCCGTAACTAGTTATAGAAAAGCCATAATATTGAAATTCTTAAGTTTTTTAAAAGTAAGAAATAATTTTTTAGATTTTTTACAAGCTGATAAAATGAAAAATAATTTTTTAATGAAGAATGTATTTTATCAATATTCATTAAATCTGTCTCAAAATAAAGCATGGGTTAATTCAAGTCCGATGAAATATTTTTTTTCTATTTTTAATCATGAAATTCCTTTGGTTATAGAAAAATTTAAAGTTAGAAGTAATTCAGTTCCAGATTTATACATATACAAGTCTTTTAAAGAAGTTATCAATAAAAATTTTTTCAATTATAATGTTTATTTAAAAAATTTAAAAATTATTAATAAAAAAATAGAAAAATATAAAGACTATCAAAAAATCAATAATAATTTTTTTTATTTTTTAGATAATAAAATAAGGAATTTGAATTTATAATTATATTTTTTATGATAAATTTGAGTAGAAAAAATCTTAATATAGATAAAAATCCCTATAGTAAAAAAGAAATTTTATTAATTAAAAAAATTTTTTTTAAAATGAGCTTAGTAAGAGAATTTGAATTACAGGCTTATGAGAATAGAAAAAATAATAAGTTTAAAACTTTAATATATTTATCCCTTGGACAGGAAAGTATATATGCCACCGTTAGTGAGGCAATCAAAAATTCCAATATATTTGCCCAACATAGAGCTCATGGTATTTATTTGTCTTATGGTGGAGATGCAGAAAAATTAGTAGATGAGCTGATAGGTCTTCAAACTGGAACAAATAAAGGAATGGGAGGATCTCCGCCAATTTTTGATAAAAAGATAGGCATGTTTGGCCATGTTGGATTAATAGGAGATCAGGTTCCGGTGGCTTGTGGATTTGCATTGGCCAATAAAAAGAAAACCACAATATGTTTCTTTGGAGATGGAGCCGCAGAGGAAGATTACGTAATCGCCAGTTTAGGCTTTGCGGCACAAAAAAAACTTAATATATTATTTATTTGTGATGATAATGACTTCTCTGTTTTAACCCCAACAAAGGATCGAAGATCCTGGAATTTATCTGAAGTAGCAAAATCATTTGGAATAAAATCTTTGGACATAACCGATGATCCTATGACAATTTATAAAGGTATTAAAATGTTACATAAAAAAAAATTTCCAGCTTTAATAAATATACGAACGTGCAGAGAGTATTGGCACGAGGGAGCTGGGAAAGATAAAAGAAATAAATTTTTTTGGAGTAGATATAATATAATTAAAGAAAAACTTATTAGATATAAAAAAAATGATTTTGTATTTAATACTGAATCTAAAAATAAAGAATGGGCTAAAAATTTATGGTCAAAACGCTTACAGACACAATAAGATTCCTTAGCAAGAATCATATTAAAAATAACAAAGGTATTATAATTGGACAGTGTTTGTCAGCAGTAGGTTGGGTGCAGAATACAGTTCCGGCTCAAAAAAAAGGCATAGTTGAATTGCCAATGACAGATATTGCCGGAGCTGGTTTTGCGGTTGGATTTTCTTTAAGCGGGGTAAGGCCAATTTTTATATTAAGATTTCAAAGTTTTTTATGGTTAAACGCAAGTCCCTTAATTAATCACGCCGCAAAAGCAAAAGAGATTTTTGGTTATGGAGCGCCAGTTTTTATCAGGGCTATTGCTTCTGAAGGCCCAAGCTCAGGACCTGTGCACACAAATTGTTATCACTCGCCTTTTGCTCATATGCCAGGATTGCCTATATGTGCACCTATGACTTCAAATGAATATATTTCTATATGGAATAAATTTTTAAGAAACGACGAACCACTTCTTGTTAGTGAACACAGAAGATCATATAAAGAAAGTATAGAATTTAAAGATTATATTAATAAAAAATCAAAAATTTCTCTTTTTTTAATCTCAGCATCAAGATTTGAAGTTACCGAAGTTCAGAAAAAGTTAAAAAAAAATAACATTGAAATTGATATATTTCACATTGTGTGGCTCAAACCATTTAAGATTAAAAAAGAGTATTTAGACTCAATAAAAAAAACAAAAAAAGGTTTGGTTGTAGATTCTACCTACGAGATATGCAGTATATCAGAGCATATTGCATATACACTAATGCATTCAGTCAATAATTCAAGAGTTTATAATTTTGGAATGAAAGATAAGTCTCCAGGATGTAGTCCAAAACTTTTAAATGGCACACCTTCTTCTGAAGAAATTATATCAAAAATTATGCAAATAATATAAAGAACTTATTATTATGGTAAAATCTTTAGATGCTTTATTGGTCACTCCACCTTCTAGACTAGAGGTATATCAAAATCTTTCAAACAGTTTTGCCGCAATTGAGCCGCCAGTCTGGTCAATGCTAATAGCAAGATATCTAATTAACAAAGGATATAATGTAGAAATATTAGATGCCGAAGCCGAGAATCTTTCCCACAAAGAAACTGCGCAAATTATAGCTAAAAAAAATCCTTTATTAACAGTCTTTATGATTTATGGACAACAGCCATCAGCTTCCACACAGTGCATGCCAGCAGGAAACAAAACCTGTGCATTCTTAAATGAATTTTCTAATAATGAATTAAACACTATAGTTGTTGGAACGCATGCTTCTGCATTATCTTATGAAACTATATCTGAGGGCGTTTTTAAATTTGTATGCCAAGGAGAAGGACCAATAACAATTAAAAAATTAATTGATCATCTCAAAAAAAATTATTTAAAATTAGAGGAAATAGAAGGTTTGTGGTTTAAAAATAAAAATGGAGAGATAGTTGGAAACAAAGCTTCTCGAATGTTTGAAAATTTAGATAACGATTTACCAGGCCAAGAGTGGTCACTATTAGACATGTCAAAATATAAAGCTCATAACTGGCACACATTTCATGATTTAAATAGTAGAAACAAATACGCCTCATTACAAACTAGTTTAGGCTGCCCATTTAAATGTACATTTTGTTGTATCAACGCTCCATTTGAGAGAAATACTATAAGATTTTGGTCTCCAGAACACATAGGTAAAGAATTGGATATTTTAGTGAACAAATATTCTATTTTTAATATCAAGATACCTGATGAAATGTTTGTTTTGAATCCAAAACAAGTTACAGGCATATGTGATGAAATTTTAAAAAGGGGACTCGGTGATAAATTAAATTTTTGGGCTTATGCTAGAATAGATACCTTAAATGATGATGAAATGCTAAAAAAAATGATAAAATCAGGGTTTAAATGGCTAGCAATCGGTGTTGAGTCAGGATCTAAGCATGTCAGAGACGGTGTAATAAAAGGCAGATTTCAAACTCAAGATATAAAAAAAATCATAGAGAAAGTAAGAAATTTTGGATTTAATGTGGGAGCCAATTATATATTTGGTTTACCAGATGACGATGAGAATTCTATGAAAGAAACTTTAGATTTGGCCATTGATGTTAATAGTGAGTGGGCAAATTTTTATTCTGCGATGGCTTATCCGGGATCACAGTTATATACACTTGCGAAGAAAAATAGATGGCAACTACCAGATGACGAGGGTGGTCCTGGTTGGATAGGATATTCCCAGCATTCTTATGAAACATTGCCTTTGAGAACAGAAAAAATTAAAGCATCGCAAGTCTTAGAGTTTAGAGATTATGCTTTTAATGCTTATTTTACAAATGCTAACTATTTGTCTTTAGTAAAAAAAAAATTTGGAGATCAAGTGATAAAGCATATTGAAGAAATGAATAAATATAAAATTAAGAGAAAACATCAATTTGAAGAAGTTAGTTATTAATTATTAAATTTTTTGCAAACTTTTTGAAACTTATTTATAAATATAAAAATTTTGTTAAACTTTACAAATACGATGTAATTTTAGAAAAAAAAAAAATAAAAAATTTTCATAAAATTTTTTTGAACGATGCTGTTATGATAATTTGCAAATTTAAAGACACAATACTATTAATTAAAGAGTATAGATTGGCATTAAAAAATTTTTCCTGGGGGTTGCCAGGAGGATTTATTGAAAAAAATGAAAGACCCATAACCACTGCTAAACGTGAGTTGCTTGAAGAAACAGGCATTAAAATTAAAAAAGAAAAAGTTAAACTTATATTAAAGTTTATTAGAAATGGTAATTATCATTGTGGAAAAGAATATGTTTATTTATGCAAATTCTCTGAAAAACCAAAAATTTTTTTAAGTACAAAATATAAATGGCTAAACAAAAAGAATTTAAAACTTTGGATCAAAAATAATAGATTTAATACACCAGGAGTTATTGCGTCTGTTCAGTCCATTTTAACATAATCAGTAATTTAAAAATGAAAGTTCTTATAACTGGATATACTGGTTATGTAGGTAGAAACTTAAAAGATTTCTTTCCCAAAGATCAGATTACTTTAGTGAATAGTAAAAATTTTAATTTACAAAAAAGATCAAATTTAAGAAAAATTAAAAATAAATTTGACGTTATATATCATTTTGCCTCATGGATGAAAGCGGGTGAATTTGCAAAAAAAAATAGAGGAAAAATATTAAAGAAAAATAATTTAATTAATAAAAACTTTTTTACTTGGTGGAAAAATTTTCAACCTCAAGCTTTTCTAATTTGCCTGGGGTCTAGCTGCGCTTATCCTAACGTAAAAAACTTAGTTGAGAAAAAGTATCTTGAAGGAAAACCTGATTTATCACAACGCGAATTTGGACTTTCTAAAAGATATCAATTTTCGTTTTTAAAAAGAATTGCAAAAAAAAAATTGAATTATCTATATTTAATCCCTTCAACATTATGTGGTGAAAAATTTGATTATAATCAGAAATATTCCCATTTTATTTTTGATATAATTAGAAAGATTATTTATGCCAAAAAAAATAAAAAGAAAGTTACTATTTGGGGAGATGGTTTTCAAAAGAGAGAGATAACCTATATTGGAGATTTAATTTTTTTTTTAAGAAATTATAAGCTTTTACCCAAGAATGAAATTATAAACATCTCTTCATCTAATGGCCATACTATTAAATGGTATGTAAGTATTATTTGTGATTATTTAAATTTTGATTTAAAAAATGTTGTTTACGATTCCAGTCGTTATGTTGGTGTGAAAAACAAAACGCTTAATAATAATTTTTTAAAGAAGTGTATTCCTGACTTTATATTTACTAAGGATATCAAGGCTATACATAAAACAATAGAATCTGCAAAATTTTTTTATAATATAAAATCTTAATTAAAAATATTATTCCAAAATACAGCTGGATCCGAAAAATAATCTAAATATCTTTTTTTAAAAATTATCATATTTCTCTGTATTTCTTTTCTTCTGTTGTTTATTAATTTTATTTTTGAATAAAAATTTTTATGATCGTAAAAATTGTATAGTAGGATTTTTAGTTTATTTTTTTTTAATAGTTTTGCGCATAACATATCTTTGTGAACTATTGGTATCTTATTCATCAATACACAGTCTGTAAAAATTCCAGATATATTATATTCATAAACTTTATGTGTATAAGGCAATAATACAAAATTGGATCTTTTCAATAATCTTAAATAATCTTTATAAGATAGGTTGTTTTTAAAAAAAAAGATTTTTTTTCTCATAATAATTTCTTTTTTTGAATTATAGTTTAAAAAAAAAGAATAACCCGGTATTGCTTTATAGTTTATAATTTTTTTCATATTGTTAAATCCTTTTTCTGATCTATAGCTGCCAGGTAATAATATATTATTTCCAATGTTTTTATTTTTTTGTGTTTTAAATAAAGAATGGAGAGGTTGATTAATTATTTTTCCATTAATAATTTTTGATTTTTTTTTTAAAAAATTACTATGCTCGACAATTTGTAAATTTTTATTTAATTTGCGCATTAAATAAAATGAAATATTTTGAATTAAATTAAGAAAAAAATTAAAATTGAAATTTTCATATAGTATTCTGATTTTAAAATTTTTATTTGAAAAAAGAGATATAAAAAAAATGTCGAAAGGCTTATAACCTTCAATCAAAAGAATGATGTTTTTGCTATTAATTTTTTTTACGACTTTATAAATAACTAATGTATTGCAAATTGACTGATGTATAAAAAATACTGTTTTTAATATCTTAATAAAAATATTATTGTTTAATACATTAAATTTCATTCCTTTTTTTAATTGAAAAAATTGGTGTGGGTTTACTTTGCTATAAAAGTTTTCGGGCGCTAAAAGATATATTTCTTTTTTTACGATTTTAGACATAGTCAAAAACAAGAATCTACAATGACTGTAATTATTGTTTGAGTGAGGAGAAAAATAGATAATGCTTTTATTTTTTTTTTGATAAAGCATATAATTTTTTAAATTATTTTGGGAGTTTTCTTTTGCTTTTCTTAATTTCTATAATAGTTATATATTTATTTATTTTAAACTTACTGGATAATTTATTAATAGTATCAACTCTTACGATATCGCCTGGCGAGAGAACTTGTTTATTATTTTTAGATATTAATGAGCCATCAACAATTGCATATATATTGCGTTCCTTTTTATTTATAAGATTAAAATTGTTGTTGGTTTTTTCAATGGAAATTTGAATTTTATTATATGTATAATTCCTTTTTTTATTTAAAACAGGTTTTTGAATTAGCAAATCCTTTTTTGTTAATTTAGTAAAATTTTTTTTTCCTTCATAAGGCATATTTTGTCTTCCATAAGAATCTTTAAATCTTACAAGATCATTTTTATCTACTGGGCTTTCTATTTCTATGATCTTCGCATCTCTTTTGGATATAGCTTTTGTGGAATGAAATAAGCCTGGCCTAATCATTATTTTTGACAATGGTTTTAATTTAATTTTTTCATAAAAACCCATTTCAATTTCAACTGTTCCTTCCAATAGGATAAAACCAGTTTTTTTTTTAGGATGACAATGTAGGGAGGTTTTATGCTTGGATTTTAAATTTAATAACCAAGCAGCACAATTCTTATTTTGATATAAAATATATTCATCTCCCCAGGGCTTTTTAACTCTGATATTCTTATGAATCATTATTGGTTTTATAATAATATCTTTTCGTGCTCTTTTAAAATTGCTTTCATCCACGGACCCATATCTTTGTAATGAGCTGTAGTTATAATTTTATGATCTATTACAGCAGGAAGATCGGTATAAATTGCGCCCGCATTATTAATATCATCCATCATGCTGTAGTAACCAGATATTTTTTTTCCAGCGACAATTTTTGCGGAAATTAGAAGTTGCGTTCCACTACAAATACACCCAATAATTTTTCCCTCATCATAAAATTTTTTTATAATATCAATTATTTTTTTATTTTGTCTAACTTTTTCCATAGCTTTAACCCCGCCTGGCAAAATTAACAAAGAATAGTTTGATACCTGAATTTCAGATATTTTTGTTATAGGATGGTTTTTATTTGGAGGAAGGTCAGTTCCCAAAATTCCTTTTACTGCCATATCTTCATTAAATGATACATCAACTGTAAAATTTTCTTCTAGCAATCTATAAAACGGATAAATAAACTCATGATCTTGCGCTAGATTTCCAGAAATTATTAAGGCTCTTTTATTCATTAAAAAATATTAAATTTAATTGTTCAGTTTAAAAAAAAATAATGTATTAGATGTATAATTTATTAGCATAAAAATAAAAATAATATTAGCGGTTTAAAAATACTATTTTAAATTTAAAAAGTATAGAGCAAGAATATAGCAATTAAAAAATTATAGAATAACTAAACATACTAATGTTGCAATCCATCATACAAAAAAATATCATATGCAGGACACCTTTCAGGATTTCTTTCTTTGGGGGAGGAACAGATTTACCCCGTTGGTTTGAAAAAAATAGAGGGCAAGTTATTAGCACTTCAATAGACAAGTATTGCTATGTTCTAATTAGGAATTTGCCACCAATAAACAATTTTAAATATCGTTTAAGATATTTTAAGAATGAGTTAACTAGGAATATTCATAAAATTAAGCATCCAAGTATTAAAGCGGTTCTGTCAAAATATCATACTAGCAATGACTCCTTAGAGTTATTACATAGCGCCGATTTGCCAGCAAGATCAGGGTTGGGCTCAAGTTCTGCTTTTACAGTATCACTTATAAATTCAATCTCAAGTTATCATAATAAAAATTTATCTAAAAAAGAAATAGCGTTCAAAGCAATAGAGATAGAGCAAAAAATTTTAAAAGAAGATGTAGGGTGCCAAGATCAGGTCGCCTGTTCCGTAGGAGGTTTTAATGTTATAAACTTTACAGCGAATAAAATTTTATTAAGAAAAGTTAAAATAAATAAAAAAAAACTTAATTTTTTAAAAAATAATTCATCAATTTTTTTTATTGATTACCCTAGAAATGCTCACGAAATTGAAAAAGAAAAAATAAAAAGAATGCAAAAAAAAATAAATTACTATGAAGATTTATATCAGATTAGTAACGAAGCTTTAAAAGTTCTTGAAATAAGAAATGATATGAATTTTATAAATGACTTTTCATTTTTATTAAATGAAAATTGGAAAATAAAAAAAAAACTTTCATTAAATGTTTCAAATGAAAAAATAAATAATATTTATGAATTTGCTTTAAAAAATGGAGCAAACGCAGGAAAAATTTTAGGCGCCGGAGGAGGTGGATTTATTTTGTTTTTTTCTAAAGATATTAGTGAAAAGATTCGATTAATCAAATCTTTAAAAAAATTAACAAATGTTAATTTTAATTTTGAAGATACTGGAACTAAAATAATATACAAAAAATATGAAAATAAATAAGAATAATATTAAGTTCTATCATCCATTGATGAAGAACAATATTAGCGTTTCAGACTCTGCTAATGTAATAAAATTATTAAAAAGAAAAGATCCAATATTAACTCAGAATGTTAATGTTAAAAAATTTGAAAAGAAATGGTCAGAATGGTTAGGAATAAAGTATAGCGTTTTTGTAAATTCAGGCTCATCAGCAAATTTTTTAACTTTTGCATACTTAAAGACTATTTTAAAAAAAGATGACGAAGTTATTGTGCCCACGATAACTTGGGTTTCAGATATAATTTCTGTTTTAAACAATGGTTTTAAACCAGTTTTTATAGATATTAACTTGAATAATCTGGCAATCGCAGCGGAAGAAATAAAAAAACGCATCTCAAAAAAAACAAAAGTAATTTTTCTAACGCATGTTTTGGGTTTTAATGGTTTAACAAATGAGATTATAAAAATATGTAAGGAAAAAAGTATTATTTTAATTGAAGATGTGTGTGAGTCGCATGGTGCTAACTTTAATAAAAAAAAACTTGGAACATATGGCCTTATATCTAATTTCTCATTTTATTATGCACATCATATGACGACTATAGAAGGAGGTATGATTTCTACTAATAGTAATAAAATTTATGAGACGCTTAGAATGATGAGAGGACACGGAATGCTTAGAGAAGCAGAAAATCAAGTTTTAAAAAATATATATATTAAGAAATGTAAAAACCTAAATAAAGATTTTATATTTTTATATCCTGGTTATAATTTTCGAAGCACTGAGATTAATGCGGTCATGGGAATTAACCAATTAAAAAGATTAAATAATAATATAAAAAGAAGAAATATAAATTTTAAAATTTTTATAGATCATATAGACAAAGAAAAATATTTTACTAAATTTGATATTGAAGGTATTTCTAATTATGCATTTGTTATTATTTTTAATCAACGTTATAGAAATTTTAAATTTAGAAGTAGATTTGAAAAAAAACTAATAGATAATAATATTGAATTTAGAAGAGGAACCTCTGGCGGAGGCAACCAGTTAAGGCAGCCTTATTTGAAATATTATAATTATAATTTTCAAAGTTATAAAAAATTTATTAATGCAGAAGTGGTTCATAATTATGGATATTACATAGGAAATTATCCAGAATTAAAAAGAATACAGATACTAAAAATTTGCAATATTCTAAATAATATTTCCTAATGAAAAAAATTTTAATTACTGGAGGCGCTGGTTATATTGGCTCTGTTTTATCTACTCTTTTAGTTGAAAAAGGATATTTAGTTACGGTAGTTGATAATTTATTGCACTCACAAGATCCTTTATCTCATTTATTTATAAAAAAAAATTTTACGTTTATTAAAATGAATATTTTAAATTTTAAAAAATTAAAAATATTAGTAAAAAAAAATGATATAATTATTCCATTAGCCGCTTATGTGGGCGCCCCTCTATGCGATAAACATCCTAAATTGGCAAAAAGTGTCAACTATAGTAGCGTAAAATATCTTTTATCTATTTTACGAAAGAATCAAAAAATTATTTATCCAAATACTAATTCTGGCTATGGTATCACCAAAAAAAATATTTTTTGCACAGAAGAAACGCCTTTGTCTCCAATTTCTTTGTATGGAATTACTAAATGTGCAGCTGAGACTGAAGTTAAAAAATTTAATAATTCAGTTTGTTTAAGATTAGCAACAGTTTTTGGAGTTTCTTATAGAATGCGCAGCGATTTATTAGTTAACAATTTCGTTAGAAATGCTGTTTATAATAAAAAACTAAATATTTTTGAGAGTAATTTTAGAAGGAACTATATTCATGTAATAGATGTTGCTAGTGCTTTTTATTATATAATAAAGAATTTTAATAAGATGAAAGGAAACATTTATAATTTAGGTTTATCTGATGCCAATTTGACAAAATTAGACTTGGCTATAAGGATTAAGAGATACATTCCAAAATTAAAAATAAAAAAAATTACAGGTTTCAAAGATATTGATAAAAGAGACTACTATGTTTCAAATAAAAAAATTGAAAGAGCAGGATTTCGAACAAAACTAAAATTAGATGACGGAATTAAAGAATTAATTAATTTTTTTTCTCATTCAAAAAGTAAATTTATTAATAACTACTAACAAGCATGAACAATCCTATCACAATCGCACAAAATAACATTAGACAGCATCTTAGTCTAATGAGAAAGACCGAAAAAGATTTTGTCATAAAAATTAGAGAATTTTCAAAAGTAATTGAACAGGTTTTGAAGAATAATGGAAAAATTTTTATTTTTGGAAATGGAGGGAGTGCTGCTGATTCACAACATTTTGCTGCCGAACTAGTTGTAAAATTAAAAAATAAAAGGAAAGCTATACCAGCTTTAGCATTAACTACAGATAGCTCAATTATAACTGCAATAGGTAATGATTATTCTTTCAAAAAAATTTTTTCAAGACAACTGGAAGCTTTTGCTAAAAAAGAAGATGTTGCAATTGCTATTTCGACTAGTGGGAAAAGCAAAAATATTACAGATGCTTTAAGGTACTGTAGAAAAAAAAAAATTAAAACTATTGGCATTTTAGGAAGCAAAGGCGTTCCAGCAAAAAAATTTTGTGACAATTTTTATTTGGTTCCTAGCAATATATCTTCTAGGGTTCAGGAGGTTCATATAATATTTTGGCAAACACTATGCGAGGTTATAGAATCTGATTTTATTGTTTAAGAATTTTTCCATTTTCAAACGTTATTATTTTATCACAAATTGAATTCAAAAAAATTTTATTATGAGAAGCTATTATAATAATTTTTTTCTCCTTTTTCAAAATTTTGAGTTTCGTTGTAACTTTTTTTAAAAAATTTTGGTCTATTGTTGATATAAATTCATCAAATATCAAGATTTTTGGATTAAAGCTCAAGGCTATGGACAATGCCAGTCTGCTCAGCATCCCGCTCGAGTAAGTTTTGGTTGTTCTATATAAATTATTTTTTAGTTCAGAGAATTTTTTTATCCATTTAATTTTTTTTTCAATATTTATTAAAGATTTTCCAAATATATAATGATTTAGGAAGATATTTTCATATCCTGTTGCATCAGGTTTTAAACCCATCCTTATGTCAATTAAAGAGTAAATATTATCAGAAACGTTTATTTGACCAGTTGTTGGTCTGAAAATTCCTGAAATTAATTTTAAAAAAGTTGTTTTTCCAGAACCGTTATTTCCCTTTACACCCAAGATATATCCATATTTAATTTTTAAATTTATATTTTTAATAGCTAAAAATTTTGAATCTTTTATATTTTTTTTATTAAATAATGATATTATTTTTGACCTTAGATCCCTACTTTTTTCATTGAATAGAGGATATTCTAAAGAAACATTTTTTAATTCTACGGACATTAATTACTCCAAAAAACTATCAAATTTCCTTTTTTTTTATAAATAAAATTTAATATAATAAATAAACTAAGAATTATTCCCATTAGGTATAAGTATAAAATCAAATTAATATCTTGACCAAGCAAAGGGTTTCTTAATGAGTCAATAATTATTGCAAATGGATTTAGATAAACAAATTTTTGATAGTTTACTAACATTTTTGAATCCCAGATAACGGGAGTTATTAGTAAAGAAGACCCTATCACCAGACTTAATAGCTCAATCAAATCACGATATCTGCTACACAAAATAGAAATAATTGAACTAAGAAGAAAAAATATAATAAAAATCATTATTAAAGCAGTTATGATTAATGGAATATTTATTATTTCAGTTTTTCCCCTAAATATTAATAAAATTAATATTATTGGAAAGAAATAAGACATTATAATAATCGATCTTAAAGTGTGCCTTAAAATTAGGACGCTAATAGGTATATTTGTATTTTTAATTAACTCGTTATGTTCTTGTGTTAAAAGATTTACAGAACCAATAGTCATGTTTTGTATTAAATTCCAAATTATAAAACCTATATAAACATGTAAAAAATATTCTAAATTAATATCTTTAAAAATAATTGACCAAAAGCCTCCTATTCCAATGGTAATAGCTGACGTTGATAGTATGGTCCATAGGGGGCCGAGAATTGTTCTTCTGTATCTTAAAATAATATCAAAATAACTTAATTTAAATATAAATAAAAAATTGTTAATACAGTATTTTATTTGCAACCTTAAAGAATTTTTAATTTTGTAGCTCATTTTAAATTTATTTTATTTTATCAAAATATATATCGTTTATAAGCTAACATATAATAAAAAATATAATAAATTAATTTATGTTTTCTAAAATTTTTAAACCTTATAAAACAAACGATTTAATAAGATTAGGACCAAAAGAAGATGGTGGGTATGTAGTTAACAAATGTGCAGTTATAAATTCTGACATATTAATTAGTTTTGGTCTTGGCGCAGAATTTCGTTTTGAGAAGAATTTTAGAATATTTAATAATTCAAGAATTTTTTGTTATGATCACAGTGTAAATTTAATGTTTTGGATAAAATTTTTTTGTATTACATTAAAGCAGTTATGTTTCGAACTAAATTTTTCAAAATTAAAAAATTATTTTATTTTTTTTGATTATTTATTTTTTTTTAATTCTAATAAAAATTTTCATATAAAAAAAAAAATTGTAAGTAAAAAGAAAAAATTAAAGAGTGAAATACTTTTTAGTGAGATTTTTCGTTCAACAAAAAAAAATAATATTTTTCTTAAAATAGATATTGAAGGTGATGAAATTTTTATTTTAAAAGAAATACTAAAATATGAAAATAGAATTTATTCTTTGGTTATTGAATTTCATAATTTTTTTTTTACAAAAAAAATTATAGAAAATTTTATAAATGATTTAAATTTTTTAAGTTTAACACATATTCACGGAAATAATTATGGAGAAGTTAATAAAATAGGTGAACCCGATGTTTTGGAGTTTACTTTTTTAAATTTTAAAAAAGTAAATATTTTTAAAAAAATAAAATCTTTAAAAAAATATCCTGTTAAAAATTTAGACTTTCCTAATAATCCACTTGAAAAAGATTTACGTATTATGTTCTGTAAATGAAAAAAATATTAATTATACACACTTTCGGGCTCGGAGATTTTATACTTTTCACACCATTTATAAAAGTTATTAGGAAACGCTTTCCATCTTATCAAATTGATATTTTTTCATTTGAGCGCCATGCAATAGAGCCTATTCGATATTGTAATGATATAAAAAATTTTTATATAGCCGATAGCTCATATCTAAAATCTCTAAAAATTGCTTTCCATTTAAGAGATAGGAAATATCAATATTCAGTTGTGACGACTGGCCCTAGTCCTTTAAAATTGTCCCTATTTTCTAAGATTATTAACGCAGATACAATTATTGGAGAATATACAAAATTAAAAATCCCTTTTTATAAATATCAATCTAAAAGAAATGTTCACAAACATTTTTTACATAACAATTTAAAGATTGTTAAATTATTAATTAAAAAACCTAAATTAATTAACAATTTAAAGACTACATTTTTCTTAAAAGAAAAAATTAAAAAATTAAAAAATAATCTAATAGGATTTACTGTTGGCGGAGGAACAAAGTCTTCACCTCGTCGATGGAATGTGAGTAATTATAAATTTTTAATAATAAGATTATCAAAACTTGAAAATATCAAAATTAAAATTTTTTTGTCTATAAAGGATAAACACTTGTTAAAATATTTCAGAAAAATTGAAAGTCATAATATTAAAATAGTCTTTACATCTTCAATACAAGATACAGCCAGAGAGATTTCCGAATGTAAGTATTTAATTGGCAACGATAATGGCTTTATGCATATTGCATCAACATTTGGTACAATGCTTTTTTTAATTATTCCCAAAACTTACAATAAATACAATATATTTAATTTTCCCTACACTAAAAATATTAAAATAATTAATATTAGTGCTTTTAATATAATTAAAAATAATGAAGTTGATACAGTCTTTAAAACTATCATAAATTATTTAAAATAAAATTGTATTATGATTAGATCTTATAGCGGTACTTTAAAATCACTATTTATTTTTTTTTTTCCATTTGCTTTTTTAAAACAAGCCGCGTTATCTTTTTTTTATATAATATTTATTTTTTATTTTGTTATAAAGTTTAAAGATATTATTAGATTTATTGATAAAAAATTCCTATTCTCTTGTTTATTTTTTTTTCTATCAAGCGTTATTGGTACAGTAATAAAAAATAATGATATAAATATTATATTTCTAAGTATATTAGATATAAAGTTCTTAATTTTATCAATTGTGCTCGCTTATTTGCTTCAAGAGCAAAAATTATTAAAAATATTTTTTTTTAGTATTGCAACATGCGTAGTATTTGTAATGTTAGATTCTGTTATTCAGTATTTTTATGGTGCAGATTTACTTGGATATAAAAGTAAAGTTGATTGGAGACTTACCGGTCCATTCAAAGATGAATTAATTCCAGGAAGCTATGTACAGAAATTTTTTTTTATCTTTTTATGTTTATTTCTATTTTTTAATAATTCAAAATATAAATTATTTTTTTGTTATTTATTAATTGCTTTTTTTATTTATTTTTTATATTTAACTGGAGAAAGAGCAGTTTTTTTTCTTGGTCTTTTAGGAGTCTTATTTTTTTCAATTCTTTATTTAAAAAAATATTTTATATTGATTTTAATTCCTTTAATTATAATTGCATTTTTTATTTTAGTTAATTTTAATAATAAATTTATATTCAAATTTGAAGAAACATTAAATCAGCTTCAAATAAAAGACTATAATTATAAAAATAATTTTTTTAAAATTGAAGATGACAAGCGTTTTTTTATTGACGGAACTTATGGAGCTAAATTTCAATTATCTATTAAGATGTTCAAGCAAGACATTTTTTTTGGCAAAGGAATAAGAGGTTATAGAAAGTGTTTTGATGATCCCAAAATTTATAGTGATTTAGATTCTAAAAATAAAACATCCGCATGTAATACGCATCCGCACAATACCTATCTTCAATTATTAGTAGAGCATGGGTTGATAGGATTGTTTCTATTTTTAATTATTATTTTCACTACTCTATTTAAAATTATTAAGCTTTTTTCAATGGAAATCTTTTTTTTTAAAAATCATTTTAACGCACATAAGTTAGAAATTTTTTTAATAGTTGGTTGTTTTATACAGTTATTGCTATTTATTTTTCCATTTATTCCTACAGGTGGACTATTATCAAATTGGAATGGTACTTTTCTCTGGATCTATTTAGGATTAATTAATTCATTAAAAAAAATTTAGTAAATGCCTAAAATTTCTATAGTTACAGCAAATTATAATAATGAAAAATATATTGAGCAGTCAATAAAATCTGTAATCTCTCAATCATTTACAGATTTTGAATATTTTATAATAGACGATTGTTCAACTGATAACTCTTTGAATATTATTGAGAGTTTTTCTCAAAAAGATTCTAGGGTAATTGTTATAAAAAATAAAAAAAAAGAAGGAGCTGGATTTTCAAGAAACTTAGGTATCATAAAATCTAAGGGAGAGTATTTGACATTTTTAGACTCAGATGATTTTTGGTATGAAAATTTTTTACAAGAAAGTCTAAATTTTTCTTTAAAAAATAATTACGATTTTGTTTTTTCGTCATTTGACTGGATTAATGAAAGTGGAGAAAAATTAGGAAAATTTGAAGTTCCTAAAATGGTAGATTATAAATATTTATTAAAAACAAATCCTATTTCTTGCTTAACTAGATTTATCAAAAAAAATGCAGTTGGGAATATATTAATGCCCAATATAAAAATAAGACAAGAATACGTATTTTGTTTAGAGTTAATTAAAAAAACTAATTTTGCTTACGGTCAAAATCAATGTTTAGCCGCAAGAAGATTAAAGAAAAATTCTTTATCATATAATAAGTTTAGCACTGCTTATTACCAATTTTTAGTATTTTATAATTTTGAAAAAATTGGTTTTTTTTTAAGTATTTATTATTTATTACGATGGTTTTTTAATGGTATAAGAAAACATAAAAAACTATTAAAGTTTTATATTTAAATGTTAGAAATTAAAAAATTATTAAGTGAGTTAAAATTTAAGGGGTATGCCGAAGTAAAAAATTTTATTACTGATAATGAACTTAGTAAACTAAGAGAGTTAGTAGATATTGAATTAAAAAAAAATAATTTTAATTATTTTTTTTTGTCTAATAGTTTTTTAAATAATACTTTAGTCAATAATGAAGATTTTATAAGTAAGTTTTATAAATTAATTTTTGAAATTTGCGAAATAGATAATGTTAATGATTTTAGAGATAATAAATTTTATAAAGCCTTAAGAGTAATTACAGGACCAAGAAATAAAAAAGAGTCTGGAAATTTTCATTTTGATGCTCATTTATTTACTATCTTAGTCCCAATTTTTATCCCTGAAAGAGAAAATTCACAAAACGGAGATTTAGTTATTTATCCAAATTTTAGAAAGATTAATTCTTCTCTAATTATTAATATATTTCAGAAAATATTTTTTCAGAATTTTATTTCAAGATTTTTTTTAAAAAAATCATTTTTTTTAAAAATATTTAATGGGAAAATAGTAAAAATAAAACCAGGAAATATTTACATTTTTTATGGTTACAATACTTTACATGCTAATTTAGAAATAAATCCAGCCGATATAAGAGCAACTTTATTGCTTCATTTTTATGATATTTTCAAAAATTCGATTTTAGTGCGATTAAATCGCAGACTTAGACTGTTTAAAGAAAATTTAATTATTCAACAAAATATTAAAAAGAAGTGAGTATCATTATTTTTTTGAATGCTTTATTAAGTATTTCTTTATCAATTTTTCTTACAAAAAAATATAGAATTTTAGATTTTCCAGACAAAGTTAGAAAGAGACACAATAAACCGATACCCTTAGCAGGAGGTATTGCTTTGATTTTTTTTTTAATAATATGCTTTATTCTTTATTTAATTATTTTTAAAAATCATATAACATATTTAGTTATTAGCTTATTTTTAATATCTTTTATAATTTTAATTGGCATTTATAATGATGTTTTTAACACCAAACCATTAACCAGGCTTATCTTAAGTTCGTTAGCTATATTTTTTTTTATTAGTATAGATTCAAAATATATCCCGGAGGGTAATCAAATACTAATTAAAAATTTAAATTTTTTTTTGCTAAATAAAAATTATATTTTAAATTATTTAAGTAGTATTTTTTTCACAATTTTATGTTTCTTGTTATTACAAAATGCTTTTAACATGATTGATGGAATAAATGGGCTGGCATTATTTTTTGCTATTATTTGGTCTTTGTTACTTATTAAATACTCTAATATAGAATTTTTCGGCCAGGTAATATTTTCTTTGCTTTGTTTTTTAATCTTATTTTTGTTATTTAATATTAAAAATAAAGCTTTTTTAGGTGACGGAGGAAATTATGGAATATCTTTTTTAATTTCAACCGCCATTATCGCTGTTTACAATAATTCAAATAATCAAATTTTTGTTGAAAATATTTTTTTATGGTTGTTTATTCCTGGGGTAGATATGTTGCGTGTTTTTATTTTGAGACTATGCAAAAAAAAAAATCCTTTTTCTCCCGATAGAAGTCATTTGCATTATATTTTATTAGATAATATAGGGTATAAAAAAACTATACTCTTTTTCATTTTGGTAGTTTCCGTTTCATTATTTGTTTTAGAAGTTTATAATTTTCTTATTTTACCAGTTCTTTTATTCAATACCCTTATTTATTCTTATATTCTTATGAGGTTTAATAATAAAAGAATTTTGATTAAATAACTTTTTATACTTTGTATGTAAGGCAAGATAATCAAGTCCATGCTTATTTAAGTCTTTGTAATAGGTAATAGCTTTTTTATTTTTAAGAAGAATGTTGTTAGAAATATCAAAAATTAAATAGTTGTTTTTTTTAAAAAAATTAATTTTATTAAGTAATGATTTTTTTTCACTTTCAAAAATAATAAAGGATTTATTTTCTTTACAATATTTAATTATATTAGAGATTATTTGATAATCATGATACTCAGCATCTATTTTAAATAATTTAATTTTATCAATTTTATTTTTAATAATATATTCAATTAAATTTATTGATTCTATATATTTATAAAAATAACTTTTTTTACTAACTGATGCGGAATAGCTCAGAGATAGCGGATCATAAAAAAATTTTATTTTTTTTGATATATTAGAGACTATTTTATCAGAACATATAACATTTTTATAATTTACAAATCTTCGTTTTAAAATATTAAAAATTTTTTTATTTGGTTCAAAACAATATATTTGAATATTTTTTTTAAGATTTAATACTATTCTGGTCTCGTTACCAATATTAGCTCCTATATCAAAAAAAGTATCTTTTTCATTTAAGAGTAGATTATATAAATAATATTTATTAATTCTATCATTGTTAATTATGTTAAATTTATTGTAGTTAGGAAAAAAATAATATTTTAGAAAAATAATAAAATTTTTCATATTTATCTGTTATGCGTTTTTCATTTCAAATACTTCTAGCCATTTTATAACACTTATCCATCTCCAAAATCTCCAATCAAAATATGTTTTATTCATTATCATTCTGTTCCATTCATTCAATAATTCTTTTTTGTTAAAAATTTGAGAGTCCCCACAAATATCTGAATTAATTATTTTTTCCAAAAAATGTCTTTGCTGAACTAACCAATTCTGCATTGGAGTATAGAAACCAATTCTCATTTTTCTATTAATAATTTCAGTTGGTAAGTAATTTTTATAAGTTTCTTTTAGAATATGTTTGTAATTTCCATTTTTAATTAAAAAATCATCAGGCATTTCAAAAGCTAATTGTGCGATTTTAGTATTTAAAAATGGGAACCTATTCTCTATTGAGCAGGACATGGAATTTCTATCTCCTAGTCTTAGTAGGTGCGGTAAACTAGTTTCGTAGAATTTTTTATAAATTAGTTTTTTTATCTCAGAATTATTATTTGTTTTATTTACTTTAACATCAGAATTATATCTTCTATTAAAAGATTCTTTATTTATCCATCCAGGTAGCTGTTCTTTAAAGAAAAAGTTTTTTAATATATTTTTCTTTAAAAAAAGAATTGAGTTAATATTAAATATTTTTGGATAAAAAATTATACTTTGTATATTTTTTATTAGTGAAATTAATTGTAAACCTTTAATTTGGTCAGACATAAGAGCTAACATATAACTTCTGTATCCAGCAAATAATTCATCAGAACCTTGTCCATCCAGAACTACTTTAAAACCTAATTCTTTAATTTTTTTAAAAATAGAATATTGGGCGAAAATTGTGCAACTGGCATAAGGCTCGTCTTGTTCATAAGTTAAATAATCCAAGCTGTTAGCTAGCTCATCAGATTCAGGATATACCAAGTGAGCTTTTGCAGAGATCTCTTTATTCATTAAATTAATCCATTTCTCCTCACTAAACTCAAAGTTTTTAGCTACAAAACTAAATGTATTTAATCTTTGTTTAGTTATATTTGATATTTCTTTACATATAATTGAAGAATCTAAGCCACCAGATAAAAAACTGCACAATGGTACGTCACTAACTAGCTGTTCTTTTATTGAGGAATTAATTAATTTTTTTAACTCGTGGGTCGTTTGCTCAAAGTTTAGATTATTTTTTTTTTTAAAATTTAAGTTCCAGAATTCTTTAATATTAATTTTAAAATTTTTAGTTGAGATCTCTAAAAATGTTCCTGGTTTTAGTTGTTTAATACCTTCAAAAAAGGATTCTTCAGAGTTTTCATTTCTTCCGTTTATAATAAAATCATACAGTAAATTATAATTAGGAACTCTTTTAATTCTTCTTATTTCTAGTAAGGTTTTAGGAGTTGAGGCGAAAGCAAAAAAATTATCATTAGAGTGATAATAGAACGGCTTTATTCCAAAAGGATCTCTTGCACAAAATAATATATTTTTTTTTAGATCTAGTATGCTAAAAGCATACATTCCTTCAATTTGGTTGAGAATTTTTTCACCATAAAACTTATATCCGTTTAAAAGAACTTCAGTGTCAGAAAGCGTATTAAATTTTACTCCATCTTTTTCTAATTTTTTTTTTATTTCAAGAAAGTTGTATATTTCTCCATTGAATATTATTACATAGTTTCCATCCGCAGAAACCATCGGCTGATTAGATCTATCTTTGATGTCAATTATGGACAGTCTTGAGTGTATTAAAATAAAATTTTTTAAAATTTCAATATTATTTATGTTGGATAGTTTTATTTTATCATTACTATTTGATAGAGTATCATATGTTAATACACCACTCCCGTCTGGACCTCTATTTTTTAAACTATGTAATATATTTTTGACTTCGGAGACTGTTAGAGTATTATTTGTAAAAGATAAAAATCCACTAATTCCACACATTAAATTATTAATATATTATTTTAAAGAAATTAGATAATTAATATTTAAAAATATGAAAAAAATAAAAAATTTCAATATTGCTATAATCGGGGTAGGATATGTTGGTCTACCATTAGCTTTAACAGCATCAAAATATTTTAAAGTTATAGCATTTGATCTTGATCAAAAAAGAATAAAAGATTTGAAACTACATCGTGATAAGAATTTTCAATATACAAAAAATCAAATTAAAAGATCAAAAAATTTAATTTTTACAGATAAAATAACAGACATTCAAAACTGTAATGTTTATATAATTACTTTGCCTACCCCTCTAACTACAGGAGGGTTGCCTGATCTTGAAAGTGTTAAAAAGATTTCCAAAGATTTGGCTAATTTTCTAAAGAAAAATGATTTAGTTATTTACGAATCTACAGTTTATCCTGGAGCCACAGAAGAAGTGTTTATTCCCATTTTAGAAAAAAATTCTTTATTAAAATGTAATAAAGATTTTTTTGTTGGTTATAGTCCGGAAAGAATTAATCCTGGAGATAAAAAGAATACTTTCGTAAATATAAAAAAAATTACTGCTGGATCAAATAATTTAGCTAAAAAAAAAGTTAGTTATATATATAAAAAAATTATTAAAGCCGGAATTTATGAAGTTAATAATATTAAAACTGCAGAGTTATCAAAGGTTTTAGAAAATACGCAGAGATTTGTTAACATTGCGTTAATTAATGAGATCTCAGTTTTATGTGAAAAATTAAATATTAATACGCAAGATTTGATTAATGCAGCCTCAACAAAATGGAATTTTCAAAAATTTAGTCCAGGATTGGTTGGCGGGCATTGTATTGCAGTGGATCCTTTGTATTTATCATACAAGTCTAAAAAATTTGAATTAAACCCTGATATGATTAGCGCCGCTCATAAGGTTAATAAGAATATGGGTGCTTTTATTATTAAATCTATATTTAAAAGAATAAAAAAAAATAAAAAAAATTTTTTAATACTTGGACTTACATTTAAAGAGGATTGCCCCGACTTTAGAAATACAGGTGCAAAATATCTAATTGGAGAGCTGAATAAAAAGAAGATAACGCCTGATGTTTTTGATCCATTCATTAATAAGTCTAATATAAAAGATGTACTTTTAGAACATGATAGAATTAAATTTAATGTTTTAAATAAATTAAAAAATTATAAGTACGATGTTATTATTATTGCTGTTGCTCACAAATATTTTAAAAATATAGGAATAAAAAGAATCAGAGGATTTTTATCCGATAAAAATAATATAATTTTTGATGTTAAAAATTTGTTTAAAAAAGACAGTAATAATTATATTTCATTATAAGGTAAAATTTCTTTAATTTGCTTTAGTAAAGAATAATTTTTTTTATAAAAAAATTTTATATTAGCTCTTTTTGCTGCAATTTTATCATTTAAACTATCGCCAATCATAAAACTTCTTTCTTTATTTACGTTCCATTTTTTAATAGCTTTAAAAATCATTCCAGGATTAGGTTTGCGATCAAAACTTCTTTTTTTGTATTTTCCAATTCCATTTTTGTAGTGAAATGGACAAAAATAAAAATCATCAATCTTCGCTTTTATTTTTTTTAAATCTTTATTAATCCACCGATGAAGAGCAACAACATTTTTTTCTTTATAATAACCTCTACCAATGCCTGACTGGTTAGTTATAATTATTATTTTATAATTATTATTATTAAGATATTTAATCGCTTTTTTTGCTCCATTTAGCCAGATAAAATCTTTTGATTTATGAACATATCCTTTGTCTTTATTTAATACTCCATCTCGATCAAAAAAAACGACTTTATTTTTTTGCCATAAAGGTATTAATTTTTTTGCTAAATTTAAATCTTTTTTTGTGCCAATATCTATAAAATTATTATTAGGAAATTTTTTTCCTATAACATATCCTTTTTTTATTAAACGACTTATCACGTCCTCCTCTAAAGAGGAGTCGCTTTTTTTTATATATTTAATTATTTTCTTATTAATATAATAAACTCCTGCATTCTTTAGATTAATATTTTTTTTAGAAAAGAATACCTTGCTTTTTTTTAATCTTAAATTTGATAGTTTGCCTTTTGTACTTGCTTGAATCAGAGACAATACTATTAAAAATTTTTTTTTATTTACTAAGTTTTTTATTTTTTTTAAATTAACTTTAAAATATGTATCGCTATTTGCTAAAAAAAATTCTTTATCAAGTTTTTTTCTAGCTAACCTTAATGCCCCACCGGTTCCTAATAATTTTTTTTCTTTAATAAATGAAATATTAATGTCAAAAAATTTTTTTTTTAATACTTTAATTATCTTTTCTTTTTTATAACCTACTAAAACAACAATTTTTTTTATTCCCTGCTCTAAGTAATGCTCGATTACAATTTCAATAATTGATTTTTTTCCAATTCTTATCAGTGGTTTTGGAATTTGCGATGTTAGCTTGCCGAGTCTAGAACCAAGCCCCCCAGCCAAAAGCACTAATTGTTGACTCATGATTTATAAATATATACTCAGCAATCTATTATTAAGATGTTTAAATATAAAGACAAAATATCTGTTGTTTTGCCTGTTAAGAACGAATTAGATAATTTAAAGTTACTGATTGAAAAAATTTTACATTACACTGATGAATTAATAATTATTGATGGAAACTCCAATGACGGGACCATCGAATACTGCAAGAATTTTACTAGTAAGATTTACAAAGATAATGGAAAAGGAAAAGGATCTGCGATAAGGCAGTCTATTAATTATGTTACAAAACCAGTTATTGTGTTTATCGATGGCGACGGTTCACATAACCCGGACGATATCCCTAAATTAGTTTCTCCAATATTTGAATTAGACAAAGATCATGTGCAAGGCTCAAGAACAAGAGGTGGTAGCGATGAATATTTTGGTGACTGGAATAAATTTTTAAGAGTAACAGGCTCTCATTTAATATTATTAATGATTAATTATAAATTTAAAGTTTCATTAACCGACTCTCAAAATGGCTTCAGAGCTATAAAAACTGAAGTTATAAAATCATTAAATTTACAAGAAGATATAACGACAATTGAGCAAGAGATGATAGCAAAAACATTAAAGAATAATTTTTCACTTTATGAAATACCAACTCATGAATATTCTAGAATTTATGGTGAGACAAAAATTAACTTATTTAGACATTCTTTAAGATACGTATATTCAGCTTTAAAATATATCTATTTTAAATAATTAATATAATTTAATGTTAAAAGATCGAAAACGTTTATATAATTTTTTTTTAAACAAGGCTTACCATGAGAATTATAGCGGATTATCAGGTTTCTTTTTTAACCTTGCTCATAAAAATTTAGAAAAAAATATAAAGCATCAATACATCAAAACAATAGAAATTGGATCTGGTCAATTTTCTCATTATAATTTTATTAAAAATAAAGAGTACATTAACTATGAAATGACATCTGACAATATTAATGACATTAATATTCTTAAAAAAAAATTTAAGCAAAACAAACAACTTAAAATCTACCAGTTATCAATTAAAGAATTTTTAAAAAGCTCCTTCAAATACGATAGAATTATTTTATCACACGTTTTAGAACATTTAGATGATCCAGAAAAAATCTTGGATAAAATTTATAAAAAAAAATTGAATAATAATGGCATAATTTCTATAACATTGCCTTGTGATCCTGGTTTAGCATGGGACCTTGGGAGACTTTGGCAGTTTATTAAAAAATATAAAAAATATGGGATTAAAAAAAGTGATTATTATTATTTTATGGCTACAGAACATATTAATCCAATAACTAATTTAATTAGAATAATAAATTTTAATTATAAAAATATCATCGAAAGTTATTTACCTTTTTTTATCAAAAGTATAAATTTTAATTTAATGTATAATGTTACTATATTTAAAAGCGCTTAAGTTTTTTTGTTTGGTATTTAAATTTTAATAGTTGCCAAATAAAAATTATTAACATTAAGTTATATCTGAAGTTATCAACAACCATGATGTTGTTAAATAGCATAATAATTAATAAAATTAAAAAATATATTTTAAATTCTGAATAGTTATTCTTCCTAATATTTTTAAGACCTTGAATCGCCATAATGGCTATAGTTAAAAAATAAATTAAAAACCAAATATTTATTAATAAAGAATAATTAAATCTTAAAGGAATAATTGAATATATGGTTCTAATTAAATTAGTGAAAAAAATGAAAAAATAATCATCATTGGGTATAATTACTTCAATGTTAGTCCATCTAACCTCATTAAGAACAAAATCAAAATCTTTATTAATATAAAGCCATCCATCGTTAATATTTCCCTCAGCATAGTAATATGCAAGCTCTAGAGGAAAAAAAATATGATCTTTGTTAATAAGTTGCATGTGAATTATAAAGGGAATTAAAATGAACCAAAAAACAGAAATTATAAAAATTACATATTTTATCTGAATTTTTTTAATTTGATTCTTAAAAAAAAAAATACAAGTAAATAATAAAAATAATATTCCCTGAGGTCTTATTAAAGATAGAAGTATAGATAAAATAACTAACTTTGTTGTTCTTTTGTTAAAAAAAAATTCTTCAAAATAAATTATAGAAAAGAATATAAATAATGTTTCTGATAATATTTTTAATGTCCAACCAGGTATTTGGTAAAATCCAAAGAATAATAAAAGACTAATAATATATGCCTCCCTTTTACTAATTATAAAATTTTTAAAAAAATTTTTAAAAAAATAGTAAAAAATGTAAATAAATAAAAAAATATTTAATACTGGAAAATAAGTTATTCCATCATTAAAAATTTTACTAAAAAAAAAAATTATTAAATTTGGTATTAATTGGATATATGCTCTTAAACTTATTTTATCATCATACAATTCTGGCTTTTCAAAAATTATTCCAAAATACTCTAAAGTTTTATAACCTGCATTTACATATCTTGTGGTATCTCCACCAATCAAACTTCCATAGTAAAAATAGAATAAAAATAGTATTAATCCAGGTATAACAAAAAATAATAAATTATACTTTTTACTTAACTTCATATATTTCGTGCAGAATAAAATATTGATCACAGGATGTACAGGTTTTGTTGGTTCGTTTTTAATAAATAAATTAAAAAGAAGATTTAAGTTAAAATTATTAATTAGAAAAAAGCACTCTTTTTTTCAGTATAAAGATCCAAAAAATATTGAAGTTATTTATTATGATTCTTTAACGCAAAAATATGGATGGGCAAATATTCTTAAAGATTGCAAAATAGTAATTCATTTGGCAGGCATTGCGCATCTAAATGATAATAATAATTTTAAACTACAACAAAATATTTTTAAAACTAATTATTACGGAACATTAAATTTATTTAAAAAATCAATTAAATTTAAAATAAAAAAATTTATTTATTTGAGTTCAATTGGCGTTAACGGGGAAGAGAGTAATGGAAAATTTACTGAAAAAAGTATTGTTAATCCAACCAACTTTTATGCTAAATCTAAATTAAAAGCAGAAGATAAAATAAAAGTTTTAAGTAAAAAAAAAATTATAAAATATACAATCATAAGACCCCCATTAATTTACGGTCTAAATGCCCCAGGAAATTTCAATTATTTGATAAAATTAATTAAAAAATTACGCTTTTTTCCTTTTGCTAGTTTAAATAACAAGAAATCATTTATTGGAATTCATAATGTTATCTCCTTTATTGAAATGTGCGTAATAAGTAGAGTTTCTGATAATAAAACTTTTTTAATATCTGATAATGAAACAGTTTCTTTGCCGGAGTTAATAAAAAAAATTTCTAAATTATTAAATATAAAAGTTTTTCTATTCAAATTTCCAGTTTTTTTATTAAAATTATTTTTTATTTTAATCAGAAAAAAAAAATATTTTAATAAAATATCGAGTCAATTAATTATCGATAACACTTATTCAAAAAAGATTATGAAATGGAAACCTATTTCTCTAGATAGACAATTAAAGTATACATTTAAGTAACTTTAATTATTTTCTTTTTTTTAGTTCAAAAGTAAAAATCCAGGACATTAATTGAACATAGGGAATTTTAGTTAAAATATTATCAATAAAATTTAATATAGGTAGTAACTTTTTAGAAATAAATCCGAGGTAAGATAAAATATGCCAAAAATTCATTTTATCTAGTAAAAAATATTTTTTAGCTAAATTAATATCTGACAAAGATAAAATATGTGACTTTTCCCATTCAGTTCGCATATTAGGTGTTAATTTTCTGTATAATTTTATTAATGGATTATAGTCCAGGGCCTCTATAGCTAAAATTTTTCCTCCAGGTTTTAATATCCTCTTCATTTCAGGAAATCCTTTGTTTAGATTTATATGATGCAACATTCCGGAGCACAAAATAATATCAATACTATTATTGGGCAATCTTGTATTTTCAGCATCTGATTGAATAAAATGAATATTATTTATTTTATTTAGTTTCGCTTTTTTCTCACATTCTTTTATTGACAAATCGCTAATGTCTAAACCTATAGTTATTTTACTTTGCGCTTTTTCCATTTTAAAACTATTAGAACCACCGCCACATGCCAAATCAAGACAGATCTTATCTCTGCAGTTTTTTTTAATCCAAGAGTTAACATAATGAGTTGATAAATAATTAGTATGATAAAATTTTCTATTTCCGTAGCATTTTTCAAAAGTATCAGTTCCTAGTTCTTTTTTTGAAGCTGTCACTGCTTTATTTTGAAATTTTATTTCATCGATTTTTCTTATTTCTAAATTTTTAAGTATTTTTTTATTATTATATTTAATTGATTTAATTGATTTTATTAATTTGAGATTATTTTTCTTCATGATTTGACAAATAAAAATATTAACATTTGTTGGTTGCGGGGCTTGGATTTGAACCAAGGACCTTCAGGTTATGAGCCTGACGAGCTACCAGACTGCTCCACCCCGCGATAAAAAGTTTTCATTTATAACATGATATTTAAATTTATCCACTTTACTTGTGATTTGCAAAAATATGATTAATAGTTTGTTGTTAGATATGCTATTTTATGATCAAAGAATTAATAGATTTATTTTTTGCTCTTCGAAATATTGTTTACAAAATTATATTATTTATGTACAAAACCATGCCTGGTGATTATTGCAAAGGAGTAACACCCGATCCCATTCCGAACTCGGCAGTTAAGCCCTTTAGCGCCAATGGTACTTTGTCTTAAGGCACGGAAGAGTAGGACGTTGCCAGGCTTTATAAATCCTTCTTAAATTTTAATGAAAAATATATTAGTTGTTACTGGTGGCGCAGGATTTATAGGATCCAATTTAATATCAGAACTTTTAAAGTTTAAAAATTTCAAAATTATAAGCATTGATAATTATTCTTCTGGTTTGTCAAAAAATCATATTAAAAATTCAAGAGTTAAGTATTTAAAGGGAAATACTAAAAATATAGAAATTTTGTTGAAACGTTATACCGGGAAAATTCACAGTATTTTTCATTTTGGTGAGTTTGCAAGAATCTATCAAAGTTTTAAAAAAATAAATGAGTGTTTTTCCTCTAATATTGAAGGAAGCTCTAATGTATTTAATTTTTGTTTAAAGAATCAAATTAAACTTATTTATTCAGCAACCTCTGCAAGCTTAGGAAATAAAGGTAAAGACATGAATTTATCTCCCTATTCTTTTTCAAAAGCTAAGAATTTAGAATTACTAGATAATCTTAAGAAGTGGTTTAATTTTAGATACGAGATAATTTATTTCTATAATGTTTATGGACAAAGACAAATTTGTAAAGGTGATATGGCAACGGTTGTCGGTATATTTGAAGATCACTTTAATAGACGCAAAAAATTACCAGTAGTAAGACCTGGAACGCAGACTAGAAGATTCACTCATGTTTTAGACACAGTAAAAGCTTGTATTTTTTCCTGGAGACAAAACAAATGCAAGCACTATTCTATTGCAAGCAATCAATCTTATAGCATTATTGAACTTGCAAAATTGTTTAAAAGTAAAATTAGGTACTTGCCAATGAGAAAAGGTGAACGTTTTGGATCTGCTTTAACAAAGATGAATTTAAATAATAAGATTATAAAATTGTATGCAAAAATTAAGCTTAAAGATTATATAAATAATTTTTTAAGAAATAATCATTAACTGTTCTTTACAAAGTGTCTTTTAATATATATTTAGATCTCTATGAAAGTAGTCAGCTCATTAAAATCTCTTAAAAAAAGAGATATAAATTGTAAAGTTGTTAGAAGACGAGGGAAACTTTACGTTATTAACAAAAAAAATCCAAAGTTTAAAGCACGTCAGGGTTAAAACTTTATGGATATTGATTCTCAGAAGGAGACTTGGTCTAATTTTAAAAAATTAACAGTCTATATATCAGTTGCTATAATACTTGTTTTGGTTTGTATGGCTATTTTTTTGTTATAGATCTTGAGTTTAGTAACGAGCTTTTAATTTTTTGAATTTTTTAACTCTTCTTGTATTTTCGTCTTTCTCTCTCTTTTTTCTCTCTGATGGTTTTTCAAAGTGACTTTTGATTTTTAACAAACGAAATACACCTTCTCTTTGTAATTTTTTTTTAAGAGCTCTAAGAGCTTGCTCTAAATTATCATTTTTAACTTCTATTTTAATATATGCTTTCCTCCAAAAAAGTGAGACGATTTAGCATTTTTGGTGTTATATTGTCTATATTTTTATGAAGCTTTTTAAGCATAGACCAACAGAGGGTTATCAAACAAAAATAAGTATAATTAATAGAAGAAAAGCAATTTTAACTACAGCCAAATATACTTTTTTTGGTTTAATTGGCCTTAGGCTTTTGTGGCTTCAGGTATTTCAAAGAAATAAATATTCAATTTTATCTGATCGAAATCGTTTTAAAGAATGGAAAATTGCAGCCGAGAGAGGATTAATACTAGATCGTTTTAATAACAAGATAGCTGAAAATCGTCAACTTTATAGGATTGCTTTAATTAAAGGAGATGTCACTGATCTTGATTTTGTTCTTACAACATTAAATAAATTTTTAAGATTGGACAATGAAACAGTTGAAAAAACAAAAACAGATTTTATAAAACTTAGAAAATTTCAACCCTATGTTATAAATAAAAATTTAACATGGGCTGAGTTTTCAAAGATAAATAGCAATCTTTTCATTTTAAATGGAGTTCAGCCATTTATTTCAATGGAAAGACATTATAATTATCCTTATGAATTTGCTCATGTGCTAGGTTATGTGGGCGTTCCTAATGAAAATGATTTGCAAAATCAAAAAGATGATCTCTTTAGAACGCCTGGAATTAAAATTGGCAAACTTGGAATTGAAAAAATATTAAACAGAGAGCTCATTGGTACTCCAGGCTTTACTCGTTTTGAAGTAAATGCCGCTGGAAGAGCAGTTAGAACAGTTGAATTTGTAGATGGAGTTAGTGGCAATGCTTTAAAAACTTCTCTTGATCTTGAGCTTCAAAAATTAACTTATCAAAAATTAGGACGATATGCTGGATCTGCAATTGCTATGGACATTAAAACAGGAGAAGTTTTAGCTTGTGTTTCAACGCCTTCATTTGACACTAATAAATTTGCTTTTGGGATAAGTCAGCCAGAATTTAATGAATTATTAAAAAACGAACGAAAACCATTAATTAATAAATTTTTATCAGGGCAATATCCTCCAGGATCGGTAGTAAAACCAATTATAGCTTTAGCTGCGCTAGAAAATAAAATTGTTGATCAAGATTATACTCATTTTTGTCCTGGAAAAATTGAATTATATGGTCAAGAGTTTTATTGTTGGAAAGACGGCGGGCATGGAAGAATTAATTTAAAGGACGCGATAAAAAAATCATGCGACATATACTTCTATGAAGTAGCAAGATTATTAGGTGTAGATAGATTAGCAGAGACAATAAGAAAATTTAATTTTGGTCAGACAATTCTAAAAGATTTTGATGAAGAGAGAAAAGGTTTGGTTCCAGACACTAAGTGGAAAAAAAATGTTTTAGGAAAACCTTGGCTACTTGGGGAAACTTTAATTACAGGAATAGGACAAGGTTATATATTAGCAACCCCTATGCAAATTTGCAAATCAATGGCTCAATTTGCAAATGGTGGATATGTAGTAAATCCGACTTTTTACCTTGATGAAAAATCTAAATTAAGTCGTATGGATTTTGATGTGGAAAATATAAAAATAATCAATGAAGCTTTAGTGGCGGCAACCAATGAGCCAGGAGGAACTTCTTATGGTTCAAGACTGAATGGAAAATTAAAATTTGCTGGAAAAACAGGAACATCCCAAGTCACAAAATTAACTATTAAAGACAGAGAAGATAATGCAAATCCAAATGCTAGAGAATATAAATACAGAGACCATTCTCTTTTTGCAGGGTTTGGCCCAGTAGAGGAACCTAAATATGCAGTAGCCGTAGTAGCAGAGCATGCGGGACCAGGATCAAGGATTGCTGCTCCAATTGCAAGCAGTATGTTTGATTTTTTATTTAAAAAGAGAGTATCCAATGCCTGAAACAGTGAAAGTATCTAAAATCTTTTTGCTAATTGAAAAATTTCAGAAATTAGACAGAAGTCTAATTAATATGGTTTTGGTTTTAGGCTTGATAAGTATTTTATGTTTATATTCAATAGACAAAGGACAAGGAACTATTTATTTAAAACATTTAGTTAGATTTATATTTGCATTCTTAATTTTAATTGTAGTTGCTTTTACCCATGTAAATTTTT
>Ga0214921_10001747_pt1 | contig 36540 bp, 32 predicted proteins | sample LL1505_MetaG_FD_177992 | JGI IMG/M metagenome (GOLD analysis project Ga0214921, IMG submission 177992) | Freshwater microbial communities from Lake Lanier, Atlanta, Georgia, United States - LL-1505 | ecosystem: Environmental > Aquatic > Freshwater > Lake | place: USA: Georgia | collected... | reverse complement strand
CTTTTAGCTTCTCAGCAATCATTGCAAGCGAAGTGGCGTGATATCCAAACTCATTAAAAAGTTGAGCTGAAACTTTAAGTACTGCTTCGCGTTTAATTTCTCGCTCTTTTGAGCGATCTGTTATCGAGTTCCAAGGAGAAGCTACTTCATCAACTGTCGCTCGGGCAGTTGGAAGAGGTTTTACTCGCAAGCGTGAACTATCAACTTTTCGCGATGATTGTTTCTTGCCAGTAATATGGTTACCCGTGGTTAACTTCATGTGATGATAGTGCTCCAATTTTTCTTAAGCCGCAATAGCTACTGGTCTAAGGAAAACCCTTAAGTAGTAACTGTTGAAGCAGGTTTGGTCTTGGTTTATCTAGTTTTTAAAGCCATTGGTTTTAAGCCAGATGGCAATCCCAGAATTTGAAAGCCACGCAGAAAGAACAATTTAATTCTTTGCAACTCAGATAGGCTGAGTTTTTTTCTATGCCAGTCAACTCTGGACGGTCAAGGGGTGTCCAGAGTCTGGACGCTTTAGCGTGGTGTTGAATCAAGTTGATACGGATCGGAAAGAATAAGTATTGAAAATTTAAAAAACCGCACGTAAGTGAAATATAGGATCTCGATAAGAACAAACACCATTCATATTCGTACTTGACTACCGTCAATCTGAGGTAACGATACTTGCCTCAGAAACAGCGACCCATTTCTTAATTTCATCTGATATGAACATTCCGAATTGGTCGGGTGTCATTGGATAGGTTTCTGCACCTTGCTTAGCCAAGAGAAACAACATTGTTATTTTTATTGGTTCATCCTAGCAATCCATAGCGATGCGCCCTGCGGGCCATATTTTTCTTGATGTGGCATATATCTGGGAACTCTAAAGGTGTCACCTTGGTGCAGATGGATCGGGTTTCCATTCATGGTGAGCCAAATCTCTCCTTTGACGATGAATCCGAACGCTTCAAAGGGATGTTCGTGGAGAGGAGTCTCGTGATTGGCTTCCCATTCACGGGCTAAAACTTCGTCAAATCCCTCAGCCATAGTGGCTGCTTTAAATTGTTCAAAGGTTTTCATAAGGCCTCCTTGACTCGATTGGATAGGCAAATACAGGCATTGTCAAATTAGGAATTAACCGATTTAGCACTAAAAATTAGTTCAAAGGGATGCATTGTTGATAGTCATAAGGGATTACTCTATTCTTGGGGATCAGTTGCAGGGCTATTCTTTAAACAAGGAAATATCAACGGCTACTAAGGAATTAAGGATGATCCCCACCAACGTCAGTGACCCCAATTATTTCCATAAAGTTGTCGATTGCCAGTGGGCTTGCCCAGCGCATACGCCAGTTCCTGAGTACATCCGGTTGATAGGACAAGGTCGTTATAGCGACGCCTATATGGTGAACTGGGTGTCAAATGTTTTTCCAGGCATATTAGGTCGAACCTGCGATAGGCCTTGTGAGCCCGCATGCCGTCGCGTTAGGGTTGAAGAGAACAATGGTGAAAAGCCTGAGCCCGTCGCTATTTGTAGGCTAAAGCGAGTAGCTGCTGATCACAAAGACGATATACGCCATCGATTACCCAGCATTGCAGCTTCAAATGGTAAAAAGATTGCGTGTATCGGTGCGGGTCCTGCCTCTTTGACGGTTGCTCGGGACTTGGCACCGCTGGGATATGACATCACCGTTTTCGATGCCGAGGACAAAGCAGGCGGGTTTATTCGTTCGCAAATTCCAAGATTTCGACTGCCAGAAGAGGTGATCGACGAAGAAACCGGATACATACTGGATTTGGGCGTGAAGTTTGTCCCAAATCACCGTGTTGCATCGATGAAAGATTTGCTAAATCAAGACTTCGATGCAATTTTTGTAGGCACCGGTGCGCCAAGGGGCAGAGATCTAGAAATACCTGGCAGAAAAGAAGGCGCTGCAAATATCCATATTGGTATTGATTGGCTCTCATCTGTCTCGTTTGGACATATCACGCAGATCGGTAAGCGTGTCATTGTGCTGGGTGGTGGAAACACAGCCATGGATTGCTGTCGTTCATCTCTGCGTTTAGGCAGTGCAGATGTCAAGGTGATCGTGCGTAGCGGTTTTGATGAGATGAAAGCATCTCCTTGGGAAAAAGAAGACGCGATTCACGAAGGTATTCCGATACTTAATTTTCATGTGCCAAAGTCTTTTGAAATTAAAAATGACAAATTAATGGGGATGAAGTTTGAGAAAGTGCATGCGATATTTGATGAAAAAGGTAGACGCTCTTTGGTGCCGACGGGTGAGCCTGATGTGTTCATCGAGTGCGACGATGTGTTGCTTGCAGTGGGGCAAGAAAATGCATTTCCATGGATAGAGAGAGACTGTGGCATTGAGTTTGACCAATGGGGCTTGCCAGTTTTGGGTAAGCAATCCATGCAAACCACAATGCCCAGTGTCTTTTTTGGTGGCGATGCTGCCTTTGGTCCTAAAAACATCATTACCGCTGTAGCCCATGGCCACGAGGCGGCTGTCTCCATAGACATCTTTATCAATGATTTAGACGTCAATGCACGACCTGCACCTGCTACCAATTTGATGTCGCAAAAAATGGGTATCCATGAGTGGAGTTACCACAACGATGTCTCTGAAGACCATCGCTTTAAGGTGCCATGGGCCAATGCGGAAAAGGCATTGGCAAGTATCCGAGTCGAGGTAGAGCTGGGTTTTGATGCGGCAACGGCCTTCAAAGAAGCGCATCGTTGTTTGAATTGCGATATCCAGACGGTCTTCACGCATGAAACATGTATCGAGTGTGATGCCTGTATCGATATTTGTCCGATGGATTGCCTCACCATCACCAACAATGGCGAAGAACCAGATTTGCGACAACGATTGCGCGCACCTACCTCACATGAAGACCAAGATTTGTATGTCTCGGAAACACTGAAGTCTTCGCGGGTCATGGTCAAGGATGAAGACGTATGTTTGCACTGTGGACTTTGCGCTGAACGCTGCCCAACAGGTGCTTGGGATATGCAGAAATTCTTATTGACCACAGCAAAAGCAAGCCCCAAGAGTTATGACAAGGCCGAAACCTCCTCAGCTATGGATGTCGCATGAAACAGATTGAAGCCATCAACGATTTCGTTATCAAGTTTGCCAATGTGAATGGATCGGGTTCTGCCTCCGCAAATGAGTTGTTTGCTAAGGCTATTTTGCGCATGGGCGTTCCAGTCAGTCCGCGTAATATTTTTCCTAGCAATATCCAAGGCCTACCCACTTGGTATGAAGTGCGGGTAACAGAGCAGGGGCATCTAGGACGTCGTGGCGGTATTGACATGATGGTGGCCATGAACCCACAAACCTGGGATGCAGATGTGGCTGAACTCGAGCCAGGCGGTTATTTGTTTTACGACAATACGCGACCGATACCGCAGAGTAAATTCAGAGACGATATACATGTCCTTGGTGTACCTCTCACCGAGATTAGCAACACCAATTATTCTGACCCGCGTCAACGTCAACTCTTTAAAAATATTATTTATATTGGTGCGCTATCGGTGTTGTTAGAGATCGAGATCGCAGTTTTTAAAAAACTATTTGAAGAGCAGTACATAGGCAAAGAATTGCTGCTTGAGTCCAATATGAAAGCGCTCAATTTAGGGCGCGATTATGTTTTAAAAAATATGTCGTATCCGCTCGGAATTTGCGTTAAACGCTGTGACAACGTAGGCAACAAAATTTTCACTGATGGCAATAGTGCGGCTGCTTTGGGTTGTGTGTACGGCGGTGCAACTGTTGCGGCTTGGTATCCCATTACCCCTTCGTCATCGGTGCCAGAGGCATTTCAAAAATATTGCGATAAATACCGAAATGACCCCTCGACGGGGCAGCATCGTTTTGCCATTATTCAAGCAGAAGACGAGTTGGCGTCTATAGGCATTGTGGTGGGAGCGGGCTGGAATGGTGCAAGGGCATTCACAGCCACCTCTGGCCCTGGTATTTCTTTGATGACCGAGTTTATTGGCTTGGCTTATTTTGCCGAAATTCCTATCACTATCATCAATGTTCAACGTGGTGGGCCTTCAACCGGTATGCCTACTAGAACGCAGCAGTCAGATATTTTGTGTTGTGCTTATGCCTCCCATGGTGACACCAAGCATGTGTTGCTGTTGCCAGAAGATCCATACGAGTGTTTTGAACATTCCGCCAAAGCGCTTGATTTGGCGGATCGGCTACAAACACCAGTCTTTGTGATGACTGATCTAGACATCGGCATGAACCAGCGATTGTCACGTCCGTTCGATTGGGATGATGCCCATGTGTTTGACCACGGCAAAGTTATGACTGCTGAAGAATTAGAAGCAGGCAAAGACTTTGGACGCTACAAAGATGTAGATGGTGACGGTATTCCTTGGCGCACCTTACCAGGTACTCACCCTACTAAGGGCAGTTATTTCACACGTGGTACAACACGCGATCCTTATGCGCGCTACTCGGAACGAGGCGCGGACTACATGTACAACATGGATCGTTTGCAAAAGAAATTCAAGACTGCTGCGCAAATCGTGCCGGCACCTGTTTTACGCAAATCCCATACGCCAAGCAAGATCGGTGTGATTTACTATGGCTCTACCAGTCCTTCCATGCTGGAGGCTTTTGAGCTGCTGGAAAAAGAAGGTATCCATCTCAATGGTTTGCGCTTAAGGGCGTTTCCTTTTGCAGATGTTGTGGAGGAATTTATCCACGATCAAGATTTGGTATTCGTGGTTGAGCAAAACAGAGATGCCCAAATGCGCACTTTGCTGATCAATGAGTTAGAGATCGACCCAGCGCATCTCATCAAAGTATTGCATTACGACGGAACTCCTATTACTGCGCGATTTATTCATGCGGCCTTTCGAGATCGACTTAAGCAAAGCGATTCGCCTAAAAAAACAAGTAAAAAATCAAAGGAGCTTGCATGACCTACATTACAAAGCCCCGCCTACATCACCCAACGCTTCAGACCAACAAAGTTGGCTATACCCGACGCGATTACGAAGGACGAGTTTCTACCCTGTGTGCGGGTTGTGGCCATGACTCTATTTCAGCGGCTATTATTCAGGCGTGCTGGGAACTCAATATTGAACCGCATCGGGTTGCCAAGTTGTCAGGTATCGGCTGTAGTTCGAAAACACCGGATTACTTTTTAGGCGCTTCGCATGGCTTCAATACAGTGCACGGAAGAATGCCATCGGTCTTAACAGGGGCCAATTTGGCCAATCGTGACCTGCTGTATCTAGGTGTGTCTGGTGATGGCGATTCGGCATCAATTGGACTTGGGCAATTTGCCAACGCAATGCGACGTGGCGTCAAGATGGCTTATATCGTTGAGAACAATGGCGTTTACGGCCTCACAAAAGGACAATTTTCGGCAACTGCAGATAGAGGGTCAAAAAGTAAAAAAGGCGTGACCAACACGGACTCACCCATTGACCTAGTTGGACTAGCTTTGCAATTAGGCGCAACCTATGTTGCAAGGGCATTCTCCGGTGATAAAGAACAACTCGTTCCATTGATCAAGGGTGCTATCGGCCATGGTGGCGCTGCATTTATTGATGTGATTAGCCCGTGTGTAGCTTTCAATAACCACAACGGTAGTACTAAAAGTTACGACTATGTTCGACAGCACAATGAATCTGTCAGCAGAATCGACTTTATGCCTCAGCGTTCGGAAATTACTGCCGAATATGCAAGCGGTGATGTGATTGAAGTCGAACAACACGATGGTACGTTCCTGCGATTGAGAAAAGTTGACACATCGTATGATCCAAGCAAACGTTACGAGGCGCTCAGTTACATGAATGACCACCACGAAAGAGGCGAGATCGTGACGGGTTTGCTGTACCTAGACCCATTGGCGCTTGACTTGCACGCGTCGCTCAATACTAGCCATCTACCGCTGAATTCCATGCAAGAAAAAGAACTATGTCCCGGCAGTAAAGTGCTCTCGAAAATAAATGAATCATTGCGATAGATATTCATAGGAGATGGATATGACTGAGAGATTAGTTTCTAAATCAATGTCTGCTAGACAGATCGTCAATCTGTTGTTGGATGCAAGCGTATGGGATGCTGCCTGCATCATGACCAAAGCCAACTGCGGTAGTGTGTTGATATTTGACACAACAGGTAAAATGCGTGGCATCGTCACCGAGCGTGATTTGATGACGCGGGTGTTAGCGAAGGCGCTTGACCCTAAGACAACCTTGGTCGCTCAGGTGATGACGGCTAATCCGCATTGTGTGGGCCCTAATACAACTGTGTCGGAAGCTATTTTGATCATGATTGAGCGTGGCTTTAGGCATTTGCCTATCAAATCAATAGATGGAAAAATAATTGGCATTTTTTCCGCAAGCGATGCTTTACCTAAAGAAATAGATGCGGCAATGACGATGGCGCAATTTCACCAACAACTCAATGAGTCTGCGTGACATGCGTATTTTGATCGACCGTGACCACCCATTCCAGTAGATCGTGACCAGTCGCAAGGGGTGCGGCAAACCGGCCTGCGCTACGACCCGGACATGGGCATGGATGCGCGTCTGTCGTGCACAGCCTCTGGCCATGCTTGGCTGATGACTCTCAGCGACGAACGTGCAATGGAACTCGTTTCGCGCCAGGGTTTCGGAAAGCCTTCAGAATATGGGCCGAATGCGCCGACAACCCTCAAGGCGTTGCTCGGCTTTTTGCATGCAGCGCGCGTGCGCGGTTACGCATTGATCGACGAGGTCTTTGCCCCCGGAATGTCCGCTCTGGGTGCACCTGTGTTTCGCCGCAAGGAAGTAATCGGCGTGATCAGCATCGCGGGTCCCCGCTTGCGTCTGAGCACAGAAAAAATGCACGAACTCGGCAATGCGCTCATGGAGGCAGCTGCAGAACTGGGCCCTATCAGCAATGCATCCACCCTATTCGGGCGTCCCCCGCTGGGCAAGGGCTGAGCCAGCGAAAATCAGAATTTGCTCAGCTTCCAGAATCTGACTGACCTAAAAAAACCAAAATCAAATCCTAGCGTGAGCTACCGGATGTGTGACTCTTGGAGCTTAGGTTGAATTTGGAAAACCTGCTTACATCCGCCGTTAAATCCAAAAATCATTCCAAAAAAAGCCACCGGTTTGATGGGTGGCTTGCTTTTGTAAGGCGTTGATTTAAACAACTTGGACTGCCTCCCTGACCTAAGTTTTGACTTCAGAACCCCTGATTAACAGAAAGCCAGGCTCGTCAAAAACCTATATAAATCAACGACTTACAGGAAAAAATAGCAAACGTGTAATATTTTGTGTAATTGACCAAAAATTGTAATTTACAATTTTTCCAGCACTTTCGTAGATTTTGCACTCGGCAGCGTCATTTAGCAGGCGAAAAGTTAGGTGCTACATGTAGGGCTCGAGCTAGGTTTTGGAAAAGTTCGACTCCAAGACCGTACACCTGACTTTGAAAACCCGTTAGTTCGACTCCCTCGCTGGAGCTCGAACTGCACAGTGAAAAAAATTAACTTGCGGAATACTGATTTTTGGTAAAGCAGTTGCAACTTTCAAGTTCACTTTCTTGCCTAGCGCCGCAGCGGCAGTGGCGAGTGTTGTCAACCGAACTGAGTGAATCGCCAAAGTAGGTTTCGAAATCTGGGCCAGCGAAAGTGCTTGCCGGTGTTACCGCTGGGTGCGCTGACCAGGCGCGAGCCCTTGTGTGCGCAACGGTTCATCATGGCTTTGATGGAACCGTCCGCTTGCCGTACGACCAGCAGCGGGCGACCGCCTATGTCATTGCTGATCCAGTCCCCGGCGTCAGGGATTTGAATTTCATGCCCTGCATAATTCCAGGTGTTGGCGAAAAAGTGTGTTTGTTCAAGCTGGAAAATTTCCTGATTGATGTACAGATCACGGTGTACCCGGTCGGGCTGCACCAGCGCCCTTACCGCATCCGGATTGTTCAGGTAAGTGGTCATGGATGATCTGTTCCTTTTCCTGGTTAACTTAGGGTACATGTTGACTGAAAATCAAATTCGCAAAAACTGCTCCAGACCTTCTCTGTCAAAGGCATCTGACTGAAATACTGTTTCTCCATTGTCCAGTACCAGTACCTGGTGCATGACTGAAAGCAGAAATGTCAGATTTTGCTCAGCAATGATGAAGCTGGCACCTTGCTCGCAACGTTGCCGAACGTGAGCAGCCATCAAGGCGATGTTTTCCTGTTGTACACCCTCGGTGGGTTCATCCATCACGGTCAGGTCTGCGCCTTCAGCCATGACCCGGACAAAGGAAACCAGTTTTTTTTCACCCCCGCTCAATACACCTGACTTTTGATTCCGGCGTTGTCGCACCAAGGGAAAGCTGTAGAAAAAGGCTTGGCATGCATCCAGATTGCGCTGCCTGAGATTCAGATTTTCCGAAACCGTCAGCGCATCAAACACCACGGCTTCCTGCGGCGCATAGCTGATGCCCAGGTCGCGATTGACATAGGCCGGCGCTTTGCCCATCCTTCGACCCTGCCAGCTCACCGTCCCGCCGGCAACCGGCAAGTGGCCTGTGATCAGTCTGAGCAAGCTGGTTTTACCGACCCCATTTCTGCCCACAATGCCCAACACCTGACCCTGACCGAGGGTGAAGCTGACACCTCGCAGAACCAGCGTATCGCCATAGCCGCCGCTGATGTGTTGAACAACCAGGCCTGTTTTGTGATTCGGCTGAGCGGGCAGACTCATTTTTGCCCCCCTGCATAGACCGCTTGTACCAGTGGACTGTCTTGCATTTGCTTGAGAGTACCGTTGGCAAGCAATTGTCCCTGGTGAAGAACGAATACCTCGTTGGACAATCGCTGGACCGCGGCCATGTCGTGCTCAATAACAAGTGCCGTACTGCCCAGCCTAGACACGGCTTGCACAATCACTTCGATTTGTTGTTGTGTTTCAGCGGTGGACAGGCCTGCACATGGCTCGTCAAGCAGCAGCAGACGCGGCTCAGCCAGCAAAGTCATGGACAGTTCCAGCATTTGTCGCTGGCCCTGGGATAACTCCCCCGCAGGCTTGTCCGCCTGATCTGCCAGAAAAGTGAAAGTGTTTTCCAGAAAATCCAGCATGTCTGTGCGCCATTGCCTGCTGGTTGATTCAAGCAGTTGCCGCGCTTGCGCACGGTTTGACCACAGCGCAATACGCAGATTGTCTGTTACGCTCAAGCCGTTGAACACCGAGGGGATTTGAAATTTTCTGCCTACTCCCGCCCGTGCCATGACATCCGCGCGATGACCCGTGACCCGTTGGTTGTCAAGAAAGATATCGCCGCTGGTGCGGGCCAGACGCCCGGTCAACACATTGAAGCTCGAGGTTTTGCCCGCGCCATTGGGGCCGATCAGGCAATAAACGCCAGCGTGTTCAACCGCCAGACTCAAGCCATTGAGAATGGAGACTTCATTTCTTTGTACCGATACATTGTCAAATCGCAGATGCACCGGCCCGCAGTCACCACCGCAGCTTTGTATGGGGGGAGCCCGCAGGCCGGGTGTCTTTGGCGCGACAGCATAGGCCGGGACATGCGTACCTGAACGCCGGTTGATGAACTGATAAGCATTGAGTAAAAGATGCGCCATGCCACCCGGAAAATACAACACCACGGCGATGAACAGCAAGGCAACCAGCACTTCCCAATGCACCCAGATTTCACGCAAGTCCGAGGATAGAAGGCCTATACCGACCGCACCCAGTAATGCACCGTAGGGACCGAAACGTCCGCCTACGGCAGTCCAGATCACCAGTTCGGCGGATAACTGAAAACCAATGGCCTGCGGTGTGACCAGGCCTTGTTGTGCCGCATACAAAAAACCTGCACTGCCGGCCAGTGCTGCGCTCAGCGCAAAGGCACCAGCCTTGAGCTTGTCGGTGGCAAAGCCGAAAAACTGCAAGCGGTTTTCGTTCTGCGATATTGCCAGCCACAGCGTACCCAGCGGTGTCTGATACAGCCAACTCAACAGCGCCGTGCTGAACAAAACAAGCGCCACGATCAGAAAATACATACTGCTGTAGCGATCCAAGTCACCCAGTTGCGGGATATTGGCCAGTCCATTAAAACCGCCAGTCAGGCCGGTGAACTGGTTGGCAAGTTGCGCGCCCAGCATGGTCAAGGCCAGCGTGATCAATGAAAAATCAGGACCACTGACATATTGACCTGCAAACACCAAGCGGGCAACCAGATAGGCCAGCAAAGCCGGGACCAAAATACTCAATGGCAACAACAGATAGAGCAGGGCATTGTCCTGCGCGTGTATTAATAACAGGCCAGCAACATAGGCTCCGAGGCCGAAAAAAAGTGCTTGTCCGAGAGGCAAAAAACCAAGTCGCCCCCAAACCAGCGCCACCCCTTGGGCAACCACGCCGTACAACAGATAGGTGCCTAGCTGGTAGGCCCGGAAATCATTGGTCACAAAAGGGACGGCCACCAGGCACAGCGCCAGTGTCAGCAAGCTTGCTGCTTGCTTAGCGGTTTGAAAGTAAGCCATGCGGACGCAGCCATAAAAAACCGATAGACAAAGTCAAGACCGCCAGGTAACCGTAGGTTTGATCCAGCATGGTGGAGACCAGCACTTGTGTGCTGCCGATGATGCCGGCACCTGCAAACAAACCGGACAGGCTGCCTAGCCCGCCGACCACCAGCACAAAAAAACTGCCCAGCAGGTAGTCCATGCCCATTAAAGGTTCAACCCTGACCAGCGGAGCGAGCAGGGCGCCTGCCAGTCCTGTGCAAGCCACGCCGCAGACAAATGCCATGCACGCCTGGCGCTTGACATCTATACCTATGGCTTGTGCAAGCACAGGGTTGGCAACCGAGGCCTTGAGCCTGGTACCGGCAGTACTGTGTTTGTACCAAAGGCCAAGCATCAGCAAACCGCAAACAATGGCCAGCATCAGCGCCAACCTGTAGCTGGGGTAATCGACAAAAAATATTTGGGTGGATCCGCCGATTTGTTGAGTGATGTTTTGATACTGGCGTCCAAATACAGCCTCTATACCTTTGCGCACTAACAGGCTCAATCCCCAGGTGGCCAGCAAGGTATCCAGCGGTCTGGTTTGCAAAGGTCTGACCAGCCAGCGTTCAATCAGATAGCCCAGCGTTGCCGTCACCAGTATTGCCAGCAATATGCCCCATCCGGCGGCAATCTGCATGCGCTGGGCAACCACCATGGCATAGGCACCTAAGGTCAAAAATTCGCCTTGCGCCATGTTCATCACGCCGAGCATGCCAAACACCATACCCAGTCCCAGTGCCACCAGCGATAGCACCAGGACATGGTAGAAAAGATTAAGCAGCAAGGTGATGGTGGAACTGTCCATAAAGTAACTTACTGTTTGAACTCAGGCACCGGCTGCTGACGCAAAGTAATCAGGCTTTGCAGTTCTTTCCTGCATCGACTTGTTTGAACACCTTGACGACTTTGAAACCGTTGCCTTCCGCTTTGGCCAGGTAAATGTCTTTTTTGCCGTGTCTTTGGTGCATGGTGGTGTCGCCGCGCGGGCTGGAAAACCTGATGCCTTCGGCCGCTGTCTCCATTTTTTTCGGATCCATAGAGCCGGATTTTTTGGCCATGGCTTCCAGCAGCAAAAAGCCGTCATACACAGATTGCGCCAATGCGTTGAGGGCCGGAGCCTGGGCACCGAATTTCGCGCCATAGCGTTTAGCAAAATCAATCGCTGCCGGTGTGTCAATAGAGGCAAAGTAACCTGAAGAAGAATAAAGATTGGCTGCATTTTGCATGCCGATGCCACCCAAGGTGTTTTCTTCTATGAGCGTTCCTAGCCGGGTAACTTTGTCGGCCAGCCCGAAACTGGCAAATGCCCGGTTAAAGCCGACAGACGCACCGCCCACCAAGGTGATCAGAACAGCATCAGCGCCGCTGGCTTTGATTTTGGCAAGGTTGGCATCAAAGTTGTCTGTCGTGAACGGCAGGTATTCTTCACCGACCACTTTGCCTCCTGCTGAGGCGATGTATTGTTTGGCCTTGGCATTGGTGTCGCGCGGCCAGTTGTAGTCGTTTCCAATCAGGTACCAGTTTTTTAATTTGCGCTCTTTACTGAGCCAAGGGATGACCGGTTCCAACTGCTGTGTCGGTGTTTCTGCCAGCACCTGGGTACCAGGTGAGCATTCGCCACCCTCGTAAGTAGAGGTATAAATATATGGTACTTGCCCCTTGAACACACCGACCAGCGCACCACGAACCGCAGAGTCGTGCATGCCGACAAAGGCTTCCACCTGTTGCCCTTTCCATAGCTTGAGTGCACCCTGGCTGGCTTCTGCGGGCGGGACACCAGCATCACTGATGATCAGTTCAATCGGTCTGCCAGCCAGACCGCCACGGGCATTGATCTCGGCCACCGCCAATTCGCCGCAATTCTTGCTGGAAGGTCCGAACAAACCGGCCGGACCGCTCATGGGAATCATCAAGCCAACTTTGACCGGACTGGCGGCAAAGGCGAGATGCGGCAACAGCAGATCCGCCCCGACCAGACTACCTAGCGCCAGACTGTTTTGGATAAATGAACGACGTTTCATAAGTTAACTCCAATTCAAAACAAGGTGAATGAAAACAAAACAAGGGGCAGTCATGCCCGCGCGGACAACACTCAGGAAAAATGACCTTTGGGGATGGGCAGAGGACCCAGAACGCTTTCCATGGCTTGCGCAATCGCCAGCAAGCGTGCATCAGAACCATGCGGACCATCGAGCTCCAGACCCACAGGCAAAGCGCTGCGGGTCAGGCCTGCAGGAATGCTGATACCCGGGATACCGGCATTACTCCCGGGGTCAGTATTGCGAATAAAGGTGAAAAAAGTGGGTACCTGTTCAGACCCGAGCAAGACGGTTTCATCCTCACCGATCGGACGGGCAGGCAAAGGCGATGTGGGAAACAACATGGCATCCACTTGCTTATCGGCGAAGTAGCTGGCGTAGTTGATTTGCAGCAGCTTGCGGCTGCGCAATGCCTGTTCATACACCTCTTGAGGTATGGCACCTTCACCCAGTAAAGAACTCATCAAACCTGCGACATCCGGACTGCCAATGCCGGCGACCAGTTCAGGCATGCTTAGCGTATAGCCGCTTTCTTTCAAATAAACGGGCAGATCCTGCATCACTTCATACAAGGCCACAGGAAAACCGACTGCGCCATTGAGCTCAGCAAGCTCGGCCACTTCACCTTCAACCCAGTGCACGCCGGCGACGGACAGGCTTTGAATGGCCTGCTCAATCACAGCTTGCAATTCACTGTCCAACCCGGTGAAAAAGTAAGTCCTGGGCAGACCGATACGCAGGCCGCGTAAATCAACAGCAGCGCTGGTCTGCGCTTTACCTGACAACAGTTGATCGAGCAATTGAATGTCAGCCACACTGCGGGCAATCGGGCCCGGCGTATCCCGGGTGTGTGAAATCGGCAGAATGCCACGCTGGCTGTAACGATCCATGCTTGGGCGAAAACCGGTGACACCGCATAGCGCGGCAGGCAATCTGACAGATGCGCCGGTATCTGTACCGATGGCGGTAGGCACCAGTCGCCCGCCGACGGCCGCCGCCGAGCCGCCGCTGCTGCCCCCCGGGATCAGGTCGGTTTGCCAGGGATTGCGCGCAGCTCCGGTGACAGCGTTGTTGTTGGTGATACCTAAAGCCAACTCGTGCATATTGTTTTTACCGGCCAAAATGGCACCGGCATCGAACAACTGACGGGCCACGGGGGCGTTTTCTGTAGGGGTTTTTCCCTTGAGTGCCCCGGTGCAACCGGTGGTCGGCAGGCCTGTGGTGTTGATGTTGTCCTTGAGAGCGATGGGGATACCGGCAAGCAGCTTGGCCGCATTCCGGCTTGCACCCGAGGCATCTGCTGCGACTGCCTCTTTGAGCATTTGCCCGGTATCGCGCGCAACAAAGGCATTGAGCGAAACCGCATCTGGCTCACTGCGCAAGAGTTCAGTGACATAATCAGTGGCGGAAAAAGTGCCCTTGACCATGTGAGCCCGGGCTTCAACGATGGTTAGTTCTTTGAGGTTCATGGCTGGTTTCTTTGCAGAAAAGGCTTGAGGGGTATGACTAAGGGATATAGTCCGCATCGTATCGGTTATTCAAGTGCTTAGACATCCTCATGATTGATGATAGGGTTTCCACTTGTGTTTAAAAAATTGCTGCTTGAAACTGTTTATCGGAACAAGCCATGTACCTCTCCCCAGCCAAATTAAAAATACTGTCTAAGGTGATCAAAACCCTGGCGGAACCCTACGGGGAAGCACAAGTCAGGGAATTGGTCGGCCATCAATTGCTTGAATTGCTGGATGCAGATTACTACGCCTCGTATGTATGGAATGATGCTGAAATGCGATTTGGCAACAGGGTCGCACTGCATATGGACGACACCAACCTCGGGCGCTATGAAAACTATTACCAGTTTCAGGATCCGATCACGCCCCCCATGCAAAAAATGCGCTGTCCTGTGCTGGTCGAAGAAGTAATGCCTCAAAACGATTTGATAAAAACCGAATTTTTCAATGATTTTTTGGCTTTGGACGGGCTTTATTGGGGAGTCAATTTGTACGCTTGGCAGGGTACGGTTAATTTGGGTGATATGCGAATCTGGCGGCATCGTCGGCGGGACCGGTTTGACCGTGAAACACTGGATATTCTGGAATTGCTCAAGCCTGCATTCACTGCGGCATTGAGCCGGGCCCGACACAATGGGTTGTTTGTCGATAGCGCTCAGGATGATTCACTTGAAATGGAGTTCGATCTGCTGGAAGGCAGCGCCAGATTGCCGGTCAAGTCTTTGTTAAGCGTGAGAGAAAACGAAATTGCCGGGCTGGCCGCCGCCGGCTTTAGCGACAAGCAGATCGCCAAAAAGCTAGGCATTGCTTTTACAACGGTAAGAACGCACTTGGGTCATGCTTTTCGCAAACTCGGCGTAGACAACCGAGTCCAATTGGTTGAGCGCTTGTCCACGCTCAAACCGGATGAGAATCACAAAGGGGCAAGAAATTAATGCTTGCTCATTGCTGATCTAAAGCTGCGATGGCAACACCGCGTTTTTTTGCTTCTTTGCGCAAATCCTTGTCGAGAGTGGCTAAAGGACAGGACAAGTGTTCAGCCAGCAATAGATAAGTTGCGTCGTAAGCCGATAGATCAAGCTCATACGAACTCAATGTAAAAAACATCACTGGCATTCCCCCAATTTTGGTACTCACTCTCAATAACGCACTTTGACGACCTTCGATCTTATGGGGGGCTCAGCTACTAGGGACAGGTAGGGGGTGTCCAGAGTCTGGACGCTATTGTTTGATCACTTTGGTGGTGTTTGTAGTGAGCAGGGTAAATTCATTTGATGATGACCACTAAAACACTACATGGTGAGTGCTCAATCAAAGCCTTTGGTATTGAGCCAGCCCACCATCTCTCTAACCAATTGTTACGATGCTGATGGCCTAGCATGATCAAGTCTGCGCCAATGGTATGTGCGTATTCAACGATCTTATCAACAGCCTCAATCCCAGCAGTGTTGAGTCGCTCAACACCTTCGTTGAGTATTTTTATACGCCGTTCTTCTTCTATTTAATATGATTTTGGCAGACCGAGTACACGTTCAGCAATGTAGCAAAGTGCCAAGTGCGGCGTGATAGGGGCGATTCTATGAATCATGCACTCCCTAAGATATCGCTCAACATGGAACTCCTTGGCGTACCCCATGCCACCGTGCGTCATAACTGAGTTGCTGCACGCGCTGAACGTTGCTTCTCCGGCTAGGTACTTAGCAGCATTTGCCAATGCCCCGCAGTCATCTCCGCGATCGTAGAGCTGAGCCGCGCGAAACGCCATAAGGTTGGCTGCCTCGAGTTCAGCCCAGTTTTGCGCTAACGGGTGTTGAATTGCCTGGTTCTTTCCGATTGGGCGCCCAAAGACCACGCGTTGCTTAGCGTAGTCGGTGGCGCGTCGCAAAGCGGCTCGACCCAGCCCTACTAAACCAGCGGCTATCAGGATGCGCTCAGGGTTAATTCCATCAAGGAGGTACTTAAAACCCTTTCCTTCCTCACCGATGCGATTTTCGACAGGTATCTCCATTCCATCAAAGAATAACTCGTTTGAGTCTACGCACTTTCGCCCCATCTTGTCGATGACTCGTACATCCACCTTGGTTTTGTCTAAGTCCGTGTAGAAAAGTGTGAGACCGTCGACCGGCCGATGGGTCTCCGAAGCATCCGCAGTGCGTGCGATCAGGAGGATCTTGTTAGCAACTTGCGCTGTCGAAATCCAAATCTTTTGGCCGTGGACGATGTAGCGATCGCCCTTGCGTACCGCACGCAACTTCAGGCGCGTGGTGTCCAAGCCGGCATCAGGCTCGGTGACTCCGAAGCAAGCTATATCCTTACGCTGAATGACCGGCGGCAGCATGCGTTGCTTCTGTTCTGGAGTTCCGTACTTCACCACGGGATTCAAGCCGAATATACCGATGCTGACGGACGAAACACCCCCATTTCCGGCTCCGGATGCTGAGATGGCCTGCAACAGCAATGCGGCTTCGGTAATCCCCAGGCCGGCACCGCCATATTCCTGAGGCATGGCAATGCCCATGTAGCCGCTGTCAGCAATGGCTCTGCAGAAGTCCTCGGGAAATTTGCCATCCTCGTCGCGCTGCAGCCAATAGTCGTCGCTGAACTGCTCGGTGAGCTTTTGAACGCTAGTCGTGATCTGTTGTTGCTCGAAAGTAAAGTCAATGCTCATAGTGCACCATGTAATTTGGGTAATGCCCAGTGGAAAATAATACGCATATTTGTACGAAATGCGTATATACGAATTTAATTTATATGATTTTATTGTTGTGCCAAGCAAATGTCAATCTAGAACCTTATCCAACGATGTATGAGTCTGAACGGCGCGCGTATTTGTTCTGTTCGACGGGCATCGTCAATTTAACCCCCACCCGTCGGCTAGACACTAGCTGATGAACACTATGTCGCTTATCTCCTATAAACGCCACCGCAACCCAGCGGCAATCATTAGCTAATGCGTCTGGCTTTACTTTTGCTTTGCCTTGAGCTTTAGGGATGTGGAACTCATGAAGGCCAAGAGGGGCGTTGTTATCTCATATGAAAGTATTCGATCACGGTGTGAAAAGTTTGGTCGCCAGTACGCCCAAAATAAGAACCCGGCGCCAATCGAACCAAGGCCGAACTGGTGGTTCCTAACGTGGATAGTGGCAATACTGTCAGAACAAGCACCATTCCGGTAAACCAGTCCGATGACTTGGTTTTGAACGCTCTGCGCTCATCATCTTGGGGATCAAGGTTCTTCAAATTATGCTTTTTTTCATGCGGGGTAAAAGCTGTTATTTTTTAATGTACACAAAAAAAATGTGTAAACAAATGGGTATTTTTTGAACTTTTAGGAAAGCAACCAGCTCTGAACGCTTGGCCTGCACTGGACGGGCAGGGGGTGTCCAGAATCTGGACGCTTTGACGTGAGTTGATTTAACTTGGTAAGGCATGCAGGGCTTAGATCTAAGACTAATGCGATCAGATTCAAAGTTTAAAAGTTAGGTTAATCAAATTTATCAGCGACTTTTTTGCCAAGTTTTAATAATCCAAGTGTTGACAAAGATATATAGACAATTTAGTATTCACTAATAATGGTACGAAGTTCTAATATACGTACTTATAAATACCGAACTTTTTCTATCTGAACTAAGAAGGCTTTAAGCAGTTGGACACATTTTGTTAATCCTAGATCGCAAGCTAATTCTCGATTTGGTTGAACTAGGTTCAAGCTAGCAGTGACCACTTGTGGATCCAAGACAAGATTGGATGTATTGCAAGAGTTTGCAACTTTGCGGCGATAGCTGTTACGAGGCCTTAAAACGGATGTACTTTGAGGATAAGAAAAATAAAAATATTCTCAAAAAGCGGCGACCAAATTGACGATCTTGGTGGAGGAAAGTCCTAAATTAATTTGAAAGGTTTGATAGAAAGGTATTGACATCGATTCAGTAATGTCCCCAATAAGTGGACACCAAACACATAAAGGAGACAAAAATGAATTTTATGAAGAGGTTGAACTTTGCTATCACTTTTCTTGAAAGAACATGGATGCTCGTTGCTGCTCTGATGTTGCTTTCGATCATGCTTATCAGCACGTTAGATGTGTTGATGCGCTATGTATTCAATCAGCCACTCGGCTGGGCCTACGACCTTATCTCTTTGTATCTGATGTGTGGACTTTTCTTCTTTGCGCTATCTGACACATTACGCAACAATGAACATGTCTGCGTCGACTTGCTGCATACCTTAATGTCTCCTCGTCAGCGCCACGCAGCCTTAATCGTGGGCTACTTCATAGTGGCAATAGTATTCGCACTCGTGACCTTGGCAGCCTTCGAACGTATGTTCGAGAGCTACCGTAACAATGATGTGGTTGCTGGCTCCATCGGTTGGCCGACTTGGGTGTCTTCGCTGTTTGTCACATTAGGCTTTGCTTTACTCTGGCTGCGTATAGTATTTCGATTCATCGGACACAGCCTGTCGGCGATCACTGGTCGCCAAGTTATTGAGTTGCCTCCCATTTCTGGAACACAGGACGTAATTTAATGTTACCGCTAATTTTTATATTCGGAATGATTGCGTTGCTTGCTATTGGCACGCCAGTTGGTTTTTCGCTGTTGATCACAGGGGTCTTGGGGCTATGGGCCAAAGGAGGGCTAGACATCGCGCTTGGCGTCCTAAGAACTGCGCCTCTATCGGCCGCAAGCGCCTACGAGTTGATAACCATTCCAATGTTCATGCTTATGGCGGAGTTCATTATTTTGAGCGGCATTGCTGACGGCCTATTTAAAAGTGCTACTGCCTGGGTCGGACGCGTTCCTGGCGGGCTCGGAGTGGCCACCACACTGGCCGGTGCGGGTTTTGCAGCGATCTCTGGTTCTAGCACGGCATCAGCCGCCACCTTGTCCTCAACCACCATTCCAGCAATGCTCAAGCAGGGCTACGAGCCGAAGATGGCGTGCGGCATTGTTGCTATCTCTGGCACTCTTGCGATGCTAATCCCTCCCAGTATCGCGCTTGTGCTTTACGGAATTGTTGCCAATGTCAGTATCGGCAAGCTGCTAATCGCTGGCATCTTGCCAGGCATTATGGTGACCTTTGTCATCATTTTGACGATTTTTTTCTTGGTATGGAAAAACCCGTCTTGTGCGCCGGCTGGTCGCTCATACACATGGAGGGAAAAGATCATCACTTTGCGTGAAGTGGGTCCGATGATCCTACTGTTCATGATTGTCACTGGCTTGATCTACAGCGGTATTGCAACGCCTACGGAAGCTTCAGCGATGGGTGCCTCTGGGGCCTTGGTACTCGCTATACGGGCCCAGAAGATCACAGTGTCATCAACTTTGGTAGCTCTAAAGCGTGCAGCGCATACAACGTGCATGATTCTTATGATCATTCTAGGTGCTCAGGTCTTTGGCTACTTCATAACGCTGACCCAAGTGACGCAAAATTTGGTAGCGTGGGTCAGTACATTGGCGGTACCAGGCTTAGCGGTGATAGTTGTTCTGCTTCTCATCAAGATGTTGCTGGGCTCAATCATGGATCAGGCCGCGATCATCATCTTAGCTGTACCCATTGTTTTGCCAGTGGTGATCTCGCTAGGCTACGACCCGATCTGGTTTGGCGTGATCATGATTGTTACCGCTGAAGTGGGGTTAGTCACTCCGCCAATCGGACTAAATGCTTTCGTAGTGGCACGGTACACAGGAAGATCTGTGTGGGATGTATTTCATGGTGTCCTGCCTCACGTCATTGCACACATTTTCATTATCGCTGTTTTTATCATCTTCCCGCAAACTGTGTTGTGGCTCCCCTCCACGATGTCGCGCTGAATAACAAATTCGAGCAATTAAATAATATGAAAAATTCACCTAATGCTGACCTAAGCGCAAGCTTTGCCCTAAAAACTGGACTCGCACTTACAATTTCAATGGCTTTCCTTACAAGTGCTGCAAACGCCCAGACATTAAAGCTACGTGTTGCCGATTCTTTCCCGGTAGGCCACTACGTTGCCAAGTACGCAACCAAATACTGGATGAGTGAAGTCACGCGGCTGACTAACCAGGGGGTCGAGTTCGAGTATTACCCAGCCGAGCAGCTTGGCAAGGCCAGAGACATGTTGTCTCTGGTACAGACCGGTGTTGCTGATGTTGCTTACGTTGCGCCGGCCTACATATCTGACAAGTTGCCGTTATCCGCTGTCGTGGAGTTGCCATTTGGCTTTGCAAGTTCATGCATTGGAACTAAAGCCTACTGGAGGATGGCAACTGATGGCGGCGTTCTCGTTAAGCGCGAGCTCGCTCCGCTTGGCGTTCGAGTACTTTTCGCGCTGATGCTTCCGCCCAATCAGGTCGTTTTGGCTAAGGCGCGTTTCGATGGCATAAAGTCTTTGGAGGGAATGAAGATTCGAACTTCAGGTGGTGCTAAAGAGTTGATGCTGCGAAAACTCAAGGCCGTGCCAATCCAGGTCGCCGCTCCCGAGCTTCACGAGGCGATGTCGCGCGGAACCATCGACGGAATGTTGATCCCACTATCAAGCCTTCCACCTTACGAGCTTGAGAAGCTCAGTAAAGTCGCGACCATGGGTGAGAACTTTGGCAGTTTCATTATCACTTACGCCATCAGTGAGGCTCGATGGAAGACGCTTCCTGAAAAAGTGCAAAAAGCAATGATTGAAGCGGGTAAAGACACCACTGAGCGTGCCTGCCGTCTAGTGGAAGAAGACGACTTTCAGATCATGGAGAAAGTCAAAACTGCAGGAATGACGCTTGTCAAACTTTCGCCCAACGATAAACAGTTGGTCAATGCCGTCTCGCTTAGCGTGGGACGCGAGTGGGCCGAAGCACTCGATAAGCGTGGCAAACCCGGCACTGAAGTTCTACGTGCATTCGAAGACTTACTTAAATGAGGACAACAGAAATGAAAGTTCAACTTCCTTTCATCTTGGCTTTTGCAGCAACCCTGCTTGGGCTGCCTAATACCTCGCAGGCACAAGTGAAGCTGCGAGTCGCTGACTCCTTGCCGGCTAACCACTTCGTCGTCGAGCAGGCGACTCGTTTCTGGATGCAGGAGATAACGCGCTTAACCAAAGGCGTGGTTACCTTCGAGTACTACCCAGCTGAACAGTTGGGCAAGGCCAAGGACATTTTGTCGCTAACTCAGTCTGGAGTGATTGACGTCGGCTATGTCGTGCCTTCCTACGTTTCTGACAAGATGCCGATGACGGCGGTTGCTGAACTGCCGGGAACGTTTGCAACTTCTTGCGCTGGCACACTGGCCTACTGGAAACTTGCCCGCGGCGACGGCTTGCTTGCTCGCCGTGAGTACGAGCCAAATGGCGTCAAAGTAATGTTCGCAATCGTTATGCCGCCTTATCAGATCTTTAGCGCTCAAAAAAAGATCGAAGGACTTAAGAGTATTGAAGGCCAAAAACTTCGCACCACAGGTGGAGCACTGGACGCGATGGTACTCAAGTTCAAGGGCGTGCCAGTTCGCATGACAGCGCCTGAATTGCATGAGTCTTTATCGCGCGGCACAGTGGATGGCATGGTGTTTCCAACTGCAAGTGTGTTGGCTTACGATCTTGCGGGCCTCGTAAAGTCTGGAACCGCTAATGAAAACTTCGGTAGTGCAGTACTCACCTACATGATTTCCAACGCCCGTTGGAACACTCTTTCCCCTGTAGTGCAAAAAGCAATGTTGGACGCTGGCGAGGCCGCCACGCGACGAGTTTGCGCCTTTGCCGACAACGAGGTCGATAGCGATCTTGCAAAGATCCGTCAAAAGGGCGGCTACCTTTCTCCTCTTCCTGCCGCTGACCGCGCTGCTGCAAAGCCGATGATGTTAGCGGTTCGACAGGAGTGGGCAGTGCAATTGGATAAGCGCAACCGGCCCGGCACTGAGGTACTAAATGCTTTTGAGGAGGCTCTCAAGTGATTAAACCTAATGGCCAATCTTCTTTGGTTCGCCTCATAAGGCCAATTGCGATTTTATTCGCCGCCATGATTGGGATCCAAGGCCATTCGCAAGAGAAATTGCGTGTAGCAGATGCGTTACCAGTCGGACACTATATTTCTGAATACGCTGCTAAGTTCTGGATGCAGGAAGTGACCAGCCGTACAAATGGATCGGTGCAGTTTGAGTACTACCCAGCAGAACAGCTTGGTAAGGCCAAGGATATGCTGTCTATTGCACAAAGCGGAGTAGCTGACATTGCTTATGTCGCAACCTCCTACATCTCCGACAAGTTGCCACTCAGCTCCGTTGCTGAGCTGCCCGGTAGCTTTTCCACCTCTTGCGAGGGAACCCTAGCCTACTGGAAGCTGGCAATCGGAGATGGGATTATCGCGAAGCGTGATTTTGAACCTAATGGTGTTCGCGTGCTATTTGCCCTGTCTTTACCGCCTTATCAGCTGTTAACAGCTAAGCGCAAGTTTGACTCCATTTCAAGCGCGAAGGGATTGAAGATTCGTATCCCAGGTGGTGCGGCGTTAGACGCTATGGTCGGCGCATTGAAGGCTGTGCCCGTTCGTATATCTTCGCCAGAACTGCACGAGTCACTTTCTCGAGGCACTATTGATGGCTTACTTTTTCCCTATGGCAGTTCCATTACCTATGACTTGGTAAGTCTGCTCAAATATTCGACGATTGGTGAGAACTTTGGAAGCGCTGTGATTGTTTACCTTATCAGCGATGCGCGATGGAAAAAGTTGCCTCCCGAGACGCAAAGAGCAATGACCGAAGCGGGCGAGGCTGCAACGCGGCGTGGTTGCAGCATGATGGATAAGGACGTGGACTCGGATGCTGTCAAGCTCAGGAAGGGTGGGCTCGAACTGCTCGCCCTTCAGCCTACTATGCGCGCCGAGCTGGCCAAAATAAATGCTGCGGTCTCCCAAGAATGGGCTGAGTCGCTGGACAAGCGAGGCAAACCGGGCTCGGAGGTTCTTAGAGCATACCGTGCTAGCCTGGCTCCATCACGTTGAATTGACTTTATCAAAAACCCAAACAGGAGCAACGCACATGGCTGGAATTTATTTTGAAGACTTCGAACCTGGGCATGTTTTTAAACATGTACTTACTCGCACCTTAACGGAAATGGACAACACGCTTTTCTCACTGATGACCATGAATCCTCAGCCACTGCATCTTGATGCGGAATTTTCCGCTACAACAGAATTTGGACAGCGGCTCGTAAACAGCTTGTTCACACTTGGTCTGATAATTGGTATGACGGTTGTGGACACAACACTGGGAACAACTATCGCCAACCTAGGCATGACAGATGTGAAGTTCCCCAAACCTGTATTTCATGGTGATACGCTGCACGTAGAAACAGAAGTTATTTCCAAAAGAGCTAGCCAATCGCGCCCTAACGCCGGCGTAGTCGAACTGGAGCACCGCGGCATCAACCAGCGCGGCGAGCTTGTTTGCAGCTGCCGTCGCACCGCGTTTATGAAGCGACGCAATGCACAATGAAGTCTGCGTCGAAGAAATCGACTTTGCAGATATTGTGCGGGCGGGCGATATGGTGCTTTGGGGTCATGGAACTTCTGAGCCTTTGGTATTGAGCGAAGCGTTGATGAGGCAGCGTTCACGCATAGGACGTTTTTCTGTATTCCTTGGCCCAACCTTCTCTCGATCCGTTCTGCCCGAACATGCTGATCACGTTAGCTTTACCGGTTACTGTGGCATAGGCGCCAACCAAGCACTTTATGCTGCAGGCGCGATGGACATCCTGCCTAGCCATATCTCACAGTTGCCAGAATTGATTGAACAGGGCAGCTTACGCTGCGATGTAGTACTTTTGCAATTGAGCGGATCGAACGCTAATGGCTTGCACAGCCTAGGTGTGTCACATGATTACATTCTTGAAGCTGCTGCTCGCGCACGAGTGGTGATTGCTGAAGTCAATGACCAGGCACCTTGGACTTTTGGGGCGGATGAATTGGTAGGTCTCCGTATCGATCACTTTGTCCGCAGCTCGCGTCCTGTGCTTACCTTGCCGGCACGTCCCGCTAATGAGGCAGAACTTAAACTTGCTGCCAATGCAGCAGCATTAGTGCCAGATCGCGCTGTCCTGCAGATTGGTATTGGCGCCATTCCCGAAGCGATCGTTGGAGCTTTGGATAATAGTCGTGACCTGGGGCTTCACTCGGGAATAATTGGTGATGCCGTTGTTGACTTGATCGAAAAGGGCGTAGTTACCAATGCGTTCAAAAATATAGATCGGCATGTTTCGGTAACCGGAATGCTAGCTGGAACGAACAGGCTCTACAAATTTGCTGACTGTAATCCTGCGCTGCGCTTGAGACCAGTCCGATATACACATGCCGCTAAGGTGCTTGGCTGTATCGACAAGTTTTACGCAATCAACTCTGCAATCGAGGTAGATTTGAGTGGCCAGATCAATGCAGAAACCGTGGGCGCCGAATACATGGGTGCAATCGGTGGTCAGGTAGATTTCATGCGCGGTGCCATGCTTTCCCCTGGAGGACGATCGATCATTGCCATCACCTCAACTGCCTCTAATGGCACGATAAGCCGAATCGTCTCGCGCTTGCCAGTTGGAGTGGTAACAACTCCTCGCAGCGATTGCGACTTAGTAGTTACGGAATGGGGCATTGCTGACCTAAGAGGTCAGACTCTGGCCGAACGTGCCAGCCGACTGATTGCTATTGCCCATCCTAAGTTTCGCGAACAACTCGAGCTTGATGCTCATTCAAGGAGGATGAGATGACTGGACCTCTAGCAGGCGTCAGGATCGTCGATCTGTCGACGGTACTTATGGCACCTTATGCCACCCAAATTCTCGGCGACATGGGGGCAGATGTCATAAAGGTGGAGCCTCCCGGGGGCGATCCGATACGAGGTATCGGACCGGCTCGAAATGAAGGCATGGGCTTTATGTTTATCAATGCAAACCGCAGCAAACGCAGCATAGTCCTAGATCTAAAGCAGCCCGAGGGTCGGTCCGCTATTCTGGATCTTGCTAAGGGAGCTGACGTGCTGATCTACAATTTAAGGCCCCAGGTAATGGCACGACTGGGCCTGACTTATGAGGAAGTATCTAGTGTCAATCCTCGCATCATCTACGCTGGTTTGTTCGGATACGGTCAAGACGGACCCTACGCGGGAAAGCCTGCCTACGATGACCTAATTCAGGGCGCGGTAGCAATTCCATGGCTTTCGCACAAGGCTGACGGAAGCGAGCCACGCTATGTACCTACCGCAATAATTGATCGAGGCGTCGCGCTGGCAGCTGTGGGTTTAGTTAATGCGGCGCTCTTCCATCAAGCGCGAACTGGACTAGGGCAGCGAATCGACATACCGATGTTTGAGATGATGGCGAGCTTCGTGCTGAGCGACCATATGGCCGGACATACTTTTGATCCTCCTTTGGGGCCTCTTGGTTATCCTCGAATGCTGACGCCAGACCGCCGGCCCTACCGTACCAAAGATGGCTACCTATGTGTGCTCGTTTATTCTGATCGTCAATGGCGCTCATTTTTCAAGGCGTTGGGCCGCGAGGACGAGTTTGAGAACGACCCGCGTTTTGCCAACATGACCACACGCACCGAGAATATTGGCGCGCTTTACAAAGAGCTGGCAATACTGCTTGCAACACGCACCACATCCGATTGGCTTGCGCTGATGGACGCTGCTGATATCCCGGCGATGCCGCTGCAAAGCCTAGACTCGTTAATAGTTGATCCTCATCTTGAAGCGACAGGATTTTTCTCTTTCGTCGACCACCCAAGTGAAGGCAGGCTTCGCGAGATGGCCGTACCCAGTACTTGGTCAGTCTCGCAGCCAAAGGCGCAGCGGCATGTACCTAGATTGGGAGAACATAGTGTTGAGGTTTTGAGCGAGATAGGTTACGACGATGATCGCGTTGCGCTTCTCCTTGAACGCGGTGTGACCTCATCGCCTTTCCCTTACAACCCAAAACTTTGAAACAGGAGAAATACCCATGGAATTTTCACTTACACCCGAGCAGGAACGCATCCGAGAAGCGGCGGCGAAAATCTGCACAAAATTTGACGACCAATACTGGCTAGAAAAGGACCGTCAGGGCGGATTTCCAACCGACTTTCACGCTGCGTTCGCGCGTGATGGTTGGCTTGGTATTTGCATTCCTACAGAGTATGGCGGTTCAGGGCTGGGTATTACCGAGGCTGCCCTGATGCTGGAGACCATCAGCGAATCGGGCGCAGGCATGTCAGGGTGTTCTGCACTGCATTTGAATATTTTTGGTCTTAACCCGGTGGTAAAGCACGGTACCGACGAGCAAAAGAGGCGAATGTTGCCACCACTGATCGCGGGTAAGGAAAGGGCTTGTTTTGTCGTAACTGAACCAAGCGTGGGCCTTAATACTACGCAACTCAAAACCAAGGCAGACCTCAAGGGTGATCATTACTTGATAAACGGCGCAAAGGTTTGGATCTCTTCGGCCCAAGTAGCCGAAAAGATGCTGATCCTCGCTCGCACGACTCCGCTAGAAGAAGTGAAGTCGCCCAAGCATGGCTTGAGCCTTTTTTACACCACACTGGACCGTAAACATATCGAGGTTCGAGAAATCGAGAAGATGGGGCGTAAGGCCGTGGATTCCAACCAGTTCTTTATTGATAATTTGCGTGTACCGATCGAGGATCGCATAGGCGAAGAGGGTAAGGGTTTTGAGTACATACTTGATGGCATGAATCCTGAACGCATCTTGGTTGCCGCTGAAGCTATTGGCCTAGGACGTATAGCCCTCAAGAAGGCTACTGCATATGCCAAGGAGCGTATCGTGTTTAATCGGGTTATAGGCAAAAATCAGGGCATTCAACACCCGCTTGCCAAAAACTGGATCGAACTTGAAGCAGCCCATCTTCTGATGATGTCGGCGGCCTGGCAGTATGACAACAACATGAACTGCGGGGCCTCCGCTAATGCAGCCAAGTACTTAGCTGCGGAAGCTGGATTCCATGCGTGTGAGCAAGCCATCATGACGCATGGGGGCTTCGGCTATGCCAAGGAGTATCACGTAGAACGATACTTGCGAGAAGTGCTGATCCCGCGCATCGCTCCAGTCAGCCCGCAGCTGGTACTTTCTTATGTAGCCGAGAGAGTGCTCGGTTTGCCTAAATCTTATTGAGAGTCCTTAATCATGGGACCACTGAATGGATTTAAAGTACTCGAGTTTGCCGGTATCGGGCCGGGGCCAATGGCTGCGATGTTACTGGCCGACATGGGCGCTACTGTATTACGGCTAGAACGCCCAGAGCCTAGCGGCTTAGGTCTCAACCGACCAACACAGTTGAACTTTCTGAACCGCGGTCGCCGCTCTGTTGTAGCTGATTTGAAATGTCCCCAAGGTGTTTCTATGGCACTTTCGCTGCTGGAAAAATCTGATGCTTTGATAGAAGGCTTTCGTCCCGGCACGATGGAGCGATTGGGGTTGGGACCAGACGAATGCCTAGCTCGCAATCCAAGGCTGGTATATGGAAGGGTAACTGGCTGGGGCCAGGATGGACCGCTGGCTCAATCAGCTGGGCACGACCTAAATTACATTGCCCTGTCCGGAGCACTTGATGCAATTGGCAGGCGTGATGAGCCGCCAACGCCACCGCTTAACCTAGTGGGAGACTATGGGGGCGCCGTATATCTTTGCATGGGCATACTTGCGGCAGCAATCGAGTCACGTCGAAGTGGATTAGGTCAAGTAGTTGACGCTGCAATGGTGGATGCTGCAACTTCCCTAATGGCCTCGACTTACGGCCTCAAGGCTGCTGGAATGCACGAAGGTCCGCGAGGTACAAACATGCTCGATTCGGGGGCACCTTTTTACGACGTCTATGAGTGCTTAGACGGAAATTACATCTCTATTGCCCCAATTGAGGCCAAGTTTCGAGAACAGCTTTTCTCACTAATTGGCCTTCCGGCTGGCATGTCAGCAGATGCGATAGATAGAAATAAATGGCCAGCCATGCGCGTGCAATTGACTGCACTTTTCAAGAGCCAAACTCGCGCATATTGGTGTCAACTGCTCGAAGGTACCGATGCATGTTTCGCTCCGGTGCTCTCGATGCAGGAAGCGCCGAATCATTTGCATCAACTGTCGCGCAAGGGTTTTATTGAGATCGCGGGCGTTTCTCAGCCCGCACCCGCGCCGCGCTTTAGCCGAACAGTAAGCGCGATGCCCACGCCCCCTGAGAAGCCCGGAGAAAGTGCTGACGTAGCTATGGAAGAGTGGGGATTTTCACAGGCTCAGATTGAAGACTTCAGGAGCCAAGGCGCACTGTTAACACGCACTGATGACGCTGAACGCGGCCAAGGAATTTCAAAGTGATCCGCTCTATGCTTTTTGTGCCAGCTGATAGCTTGCGTAAGTTCGAAAGTGCTATGCGAACTGAAGCGGACTCTCTTATTATTGACTTAGAAGATTCTGTTGCAATGAGCCGTAAGGTTCAGGCCCGCCTTGACACTCAGGAAATGCTGCGTGGACAGCATTCGAATGCCAAATTTCTCTTTGTACGCGTCAATGCACTCGATACTGGAATGACTTTGCAAGACTTGACTGCGGTCATGTCATTTCGCCCTTACGGCATAGTTCTTCCAAAATGCCAGAGTGCCGACGACGTGAAGACACTGTCGCTTTACCTCGACGCATTCGAGGTGATGGTAGGCGCACCCATTGGAAGCACGAGGATCTTGGCTATAGTGACTGAAACCGCAAGTTCGTTATTTGGCCTAGGTACTTATAAGGATGCCGGACCGCGGCTTTGGGGAATGATGTGGGGCGCCGAAGATTTATCGGCTTCGATTGGAGCGAGCACCAATCGAAATGATGGCCGCTGGCTTGATCCCTATTTGATGGCACGCAGCCTTTGTCTTGCTGGCGCGGCAGCTGCAGGTGTTGCAGTTATTGACACTGTGGAAACCGACATCGGCGATCTAGATCGGGTTAGGAGTGCATCAGTTGAAGCGAGGCGAGACGGCTTTACCGGTAAGGCCGTGATTCATCCGAAGCATGTCGATGTGGTTAACCAGCTGTTTTCGCCAACAGAAGAAGAGCGTATTTGGGCGCAAAGTGTGATTAAAGCCTTTGAGGCTAACGCCGATGCCGGCGTCGTGCGGCTCGGAGACATGATGATCGACAAGCCCCACCTGCGCGCTGCGCGCCGCTTGCTCGGTCTCACTGATGCAATTGTTGCGCAGTGAGTCGACAATGAATCTGAATAAATTATTCAAAAGGACCGTTGCTGCTCACCGTAACTCACCGGCCGTAGCGCTTGGCGAGCATACGCTTTACACCTATGGCGAGCTTGATCAACGGGTGAACCGATTAGCTGCTTCACTTCGGCAAACCTGCGGGAATAATTCAGGAGAACGAGTTGTGCTGTTCATGAAAAACAGCGTGCCATATGTCGAATTGCAACTGGCAATCTGGTGTGCTGGGCTTTGCGCAGTGCCAGTCAATTCAAAACTCCATCCGCTTGAGCTTGATTATATTCTCCGCGATTCGGGAGCGAAGGTCTGCGTGTCTCAAGGTGAATTGATGGCGGAGTTTAAAGAGGTAGTTGGGCGCATCCCAGGTTTGAAACTAATTGATGCTGAATCCGAAAGCTATGACAAGATGGCCAAAGGCAATTTGGAGCAATCAGTGTTTGTGTCTGATGAGGATCTTGCCTGGATCTTCTACACTAGCGGTACGACTGGCCGGCCAAAGGGCGTCATGCTGACGCACGCAAATCTTGTAGCAATGGCAATGTGCTTTCATGCCGACGTCGTCTCTGTGGACCATCGTGATGCGATCATACATGTGGCTCCACTCTCACACGGAAGTGGTCTTTATGCAATTCCGATGTGGATGAAAGGAGCCCTTCAGGTTATACCGCCGAGCGGCGGGTTTGATGAGGCTGAATTGTTCGGATTGATTGAGCGCATTGAGAGAATCAACTTGTTTGCCTCTCCTACAATAGTTAAGCGTATGGTCAACTATGCGAACGATGTTTGCCCACCACTAGAAAATCTGAAAACCGTCATCGTTGGTGGCGCACCATTTTATCTGCAGGATATGAGAGCTGCTGTTGACTGTCTAGAAGGCAGGATTGCACAAATATACGGCCAAGGCGAAAGTCCCATGACTATTTCGGCGATGTCTGCCAGCGAAGTTGATTTGGCCATCAAGACCGGCGACGATGAAATGCTAGCTTCCGTTGGTATGCGCCAATCGTTGGTGGACGTACAGGTATGGGATTTTAATGATCGCTGCTGCACTTCAGGAGTGATGGGCGAAGTCGTAGTGAGCGGTCCCAGCGTAATGAAAGGGTACTGGAACAATTTAGAAGCCAGCGAAAAAACCCTGACGCATGGCTGGCTGCGCACAGGAGACATTGGCTATTTGACTCCTCGCGGCTTATTAGTTCTCACAGACCGGTCCAAAGACGTAATCATTAGCGGTGGCAGTAATATTTATCCTCGGGAAGTCGAGGAAGTTTTGTTGCTTCATCCGAATGTCATCGAAGTGGCTGTATTGGGTCGAGAAAGTGCTGAATGGGGCGAGGACGTCTGCGCCTTTGTTGTAGGTAAGACTGGTTATGTATTGACAAAGCAAGAGCTTGATCTCCTTTGTCTGCAGCATATCGGGCGTTTCAAAAGGCCAAAAGAATATTTTTTTATAGAAAATTTACCCAAAAACAATACAGGCAAAGTGTTGAAGACTGTGCTTCGTGAAAGGCTGCACTCGATTTAAACAGACGAGGAGAGTGCTCTAAGTGATTTGGCAATGAAAGACCAAAGCTATGAAGAGCTATTGCATTCTAATTACCGTGGAAAAGCCGACATGATACGTAAAATGAAAATCGCGTGGGATCTATTTATTGACAAGATGGGATTCCAAAAGATCATGGGGTCGCTCCATGAATTTAGAAAAGTTTTGCTAATCACCACTAATTAATGATGGGTATTGGACAGGCTCTGAAACAGCGTTCGCATGTGGCTATGGCGATCGTAGTGCTTTCACTTTGCTTCATGTTCAATATGGCCGGCCGCGGCGTAGGCGATACGTATATCGTTTTTTTGTTGCCGCTGGGTCAAGAGTTCGGTTGGAGCCGATCGGAAATGTCAAGCGTATATTCGATCTATATGCTTACCAGCGGATTATCGGCACCTTTTGTAGGCGTGCTGTTTGACCGATGGGGACCTAAAGTGGTGTATTCATGCGGCTTAATATGCCTAGGAATTGGGTACGTGCTTGCATCAAAATTGAGCCAGTTGTGGCAATTTTATATCTGCGTTGGAGTATTGGGCGGCATCGGAGTTTCTGCGCTTGGAATGGTCCCGGCGGCTAGTTTAGTCAGTCGTTGGTTCCCGTCAAGCACAGCCACTGCGATCAGTATTGCTTACGCAGGTCTTGGCTGCGGGACATTGTTAATTGTGCCGTTGGCGCAATATTTGAATCAGATAATGGGTTGGCGCGCATCCTACGAAATGCTAGGTAGCGCATTGCTGCTACTGTTTCCATTGATTTTTTTATTGCCTTGGCGCCTCATACGTGCCGGGCGCCCAAATGACTTAAAGCAATTTCCTGAACTTGTTGTGCCTACAAGTGGAAAATCGTTTGGGCAGGCAATCAGGACGCGTGCATTTTGGTCGCTTGCGCAACTATTTTTTTTTACGGCAGTTGCCATGTACGCAATGATTATTCAGACAATCGTGTATCTGATGGATAACGGCTTATCTCCGCTAGAAGCCGCCAGTGCTTTTGGTATGGCCGGCATGCTATCTGTGATTGGCGTTACAGGTACTGGGTTTCTGGCTGATCGAATCGGCTATCGTCGCACTGCAATGGTAAGTTTCATTTGCACATTTCTTGGCGTTACTTTGTTGCTTGCTTTGTCCTACTATCACACACGTTGGCTTGTGATCGGATTCGTGGTTCTATTCGGTATCGCGCAGGGTGCACGGGGTCCGATTGTTTCTAGCCTTTGTGCAAAGCTATTTCCTGGAGGGAGTCTTGCTACGATTTATGGAGCGATTTATGCATGTATGTCTATTGGCGCCGCGTTAGGCGCCTTAGGATCGGGCCTCCTGCATGATCTGAGCGGCGGTTACCGAGCCAGCTTCGTTTTATCGATGATTAGCGTTTTATTTGCTGCGGCACCTTTTTGGACTTCTTCAGCACTGACTAAATTTGAGGATAGTTAAAGAAGATTTGAATCCTCAAATTAATCAATATCAATAATTGCTAACTCACAGTTCGTTTTCCATCTTGCTGAACGCTAAGATTCTTTATAAATGTAAAAGGCTAAGAAATGACAGAAGAAACAACAACAATCGGACTCGGATTTTACTGGGATGATTTAGATGTAGGATTTAAATTCCGCACTCTTGGACGTACTATTACAGAGACTGATTTGGTCAATTTTGTAAATATGAGCTGGCTGACAGAAGAGCTTTTTACTAACGCGCAGTCAAGAAAAGATGTGGCTATAAAAGGTCGACCTGTTCCGGCTGCTCTTGTATATTGTTTCGCAGAAGGGCTGCTTACGCCATCCATGCAAGATACAGGTCTTGCGTTCTTTAATGCCGAAATAGACGTGAAACATCCTACACTTGTGAATGACACGATTCACGTTGAATGTGAAGTTATTGAATTGAGAGCGGCCTCAAAAGGTGATCGAGGCCATGTTCGAACTTTGAACCAAGTGGTGAATCATAATGGGGAGGTGGTCATTCAATATAACCCCTTGCGCATGATGAAAAGACGTAGAGGTCTATAGGTATTATTCGAGGAAGGCATTTTGAATATATGAATTCATTTCTATCGGAGTGAAGTAGTGCCTTGAATTCCAGAATTTTCATTTGAAATAATTGAGATTAAAGCGCTATCACCGTGCTCTCAATTGCTAATATTATTTAATCAATTTTCATTCTCAATACTAAAAGAAGATGTTACGCCATAAGCAAAATTGGATGCCAATCTTTTATTTTGTGTTTGATAGTCACCAAAAAGTTGATCTAAAACTTGAACTCTGCGTAGATAGTGACCTACTGCGTAATCTTCTGTCATGCCAATACCTCCGTGAAGTTGAATTGCATTCTCACAAAGAGAAATTGCATTTCGACCTACAACGAATTTTGCTCGAAGTAGATCATTTTCTGCACCAGGTGATGTTTGGTCGTCGACAGCAACTACTGCTGCAATCGCCATGCTACGAGCCATTTCAAGTGCAACTGCCATTTCGGCAATCCTGTGACGTACAGATTGATTTTCACCAATGGTACGATTAAATTGTATTCGCGTATTCACATAATCCTTTGTGAGCTCAAAAGCACCCTCCATACATCCAATCATGTCCGCACATGCTGCGGCAGTCCCGGCAGCTAAGGTTTGGCGGATAGCAGAAAAAGCCTCACCCTTACGCTCAAAAGAACCTAAAAGTTCAGCTGCCGTATCGCTGAAGTAAACATCTGCCGCGGGTGTGTCATCAACCAATTGATAGCAACGTTTCCTGAGATTGCTAATTTTGCTATTCACGAGAAAAAGTCCTAAACCTTCTGGCTCATTGGCTTTCCCGTAAAGTCGAGCGGTGACAATTAAATAATGGGCTGACTCGGCATGAATTACTAAAGATTTGATGCCAGTAAGATGCCAAAGGTCATCGATTTGTCTTGCTGTTGTTTGAACCCAAAGGTTTGCATGCCGCGAATCAAGCTCATCGTGTGCCCATGCTACTCGCACGCTACCATCCGCTAGAGTTGGCAAAATTATTTTGCGCTGAAGATCACTTCCTGCTTCTCGCAAAGCTGTTGTTCCAAGCACTACCGATGCTAAAAGAGGCTCAACAGAAAGTGCATTTCCAAATGCTTGCATTACAGGCATTAAGTCAGAAACACCACCACCCAGTCCGCCCCAAACTTCAGGAATTCCAATCCCAGTGACGCCAAGTTGACTTAGCAAGCGCCACGTTTTAGGGCTCCAGCCTGGCTCAGAAACAACAATTTGACGTCGTTGATCGAAGCGATAATTGTCTTTAAGCATCCTTAAAATGCTTTCATTGAGTTGTCGCTGGTCTTCGTTAAGTTCAAAATTCATGAATTATCCTAAAATTGTTTTGGCTAGAATATTTTTTTGAACTTCACTTGTTCCTCCATAAATAGTTGCGGCTCGATAATATAAATATCTCGGAACCAGAGCCGCTAAAGGGTGTAATTCATCTTGGCCTTCAGTGCTACGTCTTTCAAGACCCGTAAGTCCGGATACACGGGCGAGCAAAGCTGTAATTTCCTGAAGTAATTCAGTTCCCTTAAGTTTGAGAATTGAAGCGTAGCCAGGATTTTCTTTATCTATGTCCGGATTAAGCAAAAAGCGCCAATTCGTCAGATCTAACGCACGAATTTCAGCCCCCAGCCTCGCGATAGTTAATCGCAAATTCATATCATCCTTTATAGATCTACCAGCTTGAAAAATTTCTTCTGATAGTTCTTGAAGGTAGCTAAGGCGCTCCTCACAAAGTCCCACATTTGCAATTGCAGCTCGTTCACATGACAGTAGGTACTTAGCGCAGTCCCATCCACGACCTTCTTCGCCTACGATGTTCTTTGCTGGAACAATGACATCTTCAAAAAAAACCTCGTTAAGATGGTGAGCACCATCTATAGAGATAATTGGGCGTATTTTTATACCTTCTGAACGTAGGTTAATCAGTATCATTGAGATACCTTGTTGCATTTTTGTTGAGGAATCTGTTCGAACCAGTGCAAATGTCCAGTCTGCATGTTGTGCCCCAGATGTCCATATTTTTTGACCATTAACTACATAGTGATCGCCATCTAGCTTTGCGCTTGTTCTCAATGATGCAAGATCGGATCCTGCTCCTGGCTCTGAAAAACCTTGGCAGAACCATAAATCTAAGCTAGCCAACTTTGGTAAAAATTCTTGCTTTTGTTCTTGCGTTCCAAACCGCAGTAGGACTGGGCCTAGCATATTGATATTGAGCACTAATGGAAGCGGAGCGGGTGCATGATAAATTTCTTGAAGGAGTATCAAACGTTCTTCGATACCTAAGCCTGCGCCTCCAAATTCGATTGGCCAGTTTGGAGCAGCCCAACCTTTTTGATGAAGAATTTTTTGCCAAGTTACTACATCTGATTTGCGGGGGGGGTGACCTCGGCGAAGTCGCTCCCTGATTTCATTAGGTAAATTTGTTTTAATGAATGCACGTACTTCCTCACGAAAAGAGGACTGAGAGCTCGATAAGCGAAGTTCCATCTTATGACTTTCAATTTAATCAGATTTTCAATTTAAATCTGAAATTTTGCTAAGATAATTTTTGATGCAATTACTTCTGATTTAGCTCTTCTTTGCGCTGTTTTACTTTTTTTTTGTGAAATTTAAAAAAACCGAGGAATTAGTTCACAGTTGGCTTCCTCTTAGGAGATCTGATACTCCTGTCGATGCATTTCGAAGATGTTTTTCATTTGACTTTTGATTTTTTTTCATTCGGTGTGCCGGTCCTGCTATGAGTAACCCGGCAACAAGTTCGCCTTGACTTGAGAAAATGGGGGTCGCCATTCCATTGGAGTCCTCCACACGCTCTCCGTAGCTATGAGCAATACCAATTTTACGGATTCTGTTTAGCTCGGCTTTAAGTTGTAGTTTTGAAGTGATAGTGTTTGATGTAAATTTTTCCAAATTAGTCTTGGTCAAATATTCTTCAAGACGTTCAGGTTTTAATCCACTCAGAAGAACTTTGCCAAGAGCAGTGCAATAAAGCTCACGGCGAATTCCAACTTCTACTGCATAACGTATAGGACTTGAGCTATCAACTTTGTCAACATAGATAACAACTTCGGCATCCGAAGCTACGATTCCCAGTACAGCAGTTTCACCTGTATTGCCACTTAATTCTATGAGAAATGGGCGTGCAACATTTGCAAGTTGGTGCGAAACAATAATTCGGTTTGCAAGTTTATATATTCGAGAGCCAGTGAAATACCGAAGACTAGCATCACGCCTAATACAACCTTCAAAGACCATGCCTTCAAGTAAGCCAACTAAGCTAGTCTTTGGCGCACCAGTAAAGGTTGCAAGCTCGGATAACGTAGCCCCATCATGGTTTGCAATTAGATATTCAAGAATCAAGAACACTCGACCAACCGATTGTGGACCTTTCAGGGTTGATGAGGAGGAGGTGTTTTTTTTAGCTACTGTCATGTCTAAAGTATGCTTTTCAGTATGAGATTAGTCTATCGAATTGGGACGATATAGAGAAATTAAATTGTATAGCAAGTTTCATTGCAAGGTTGACATGCGTTATAAAAGTGTTTACCATTATCAGTAGGCTGTACCAATATAAGAAATATCCTGCCTGCTGACTAACTCCTAAGGAATCTCTGCAAAAGTCATCGTAGCGCCTGACTTAAACGTTATATCTTCATGAAACAAACCACCTTCGCCTCCACCGGATTTGAATTGGTCACCAAGAGAACACGCAAG
>Ga0214921_10001746_pt1 | contig 36575 bp, 18 predicted proteins | sample LL1505_MetaG_FD_177992 | JGI IMG/M metagenome (GOLD analysis project Ga0214921, IMG submission 177992) | Freshwater microbial communities from Lake Lanier, Atlanta, Georgia, United States - LL-1505 | ecosystem: Environmental > Aquatic > Freshwater > Lake | place: USA: Georgia | collected... | reverse complement strand
GACATAATTAACTATTATATTATGTCTAATAAAAAGATTAAAGATAATCAAATTTTAAATATATTTAGTTAGTTCCCCACCATCCTGTTTTTGTAGTATATTCTACATTTTGAGAACTTTTATCATAAATATCTAAGCTAATCTTTTTTACAGGTTTAGGTGTATAGCCCCAGTATCCTATAGAAGTCTCGGCAGGAATAGGAAAGGATGGACGCATCCCTCCAGTAGGGGACGCGCCAGGGCTGCCAAATTTATTGGGTCTAAATCCAGGGCCTTTTTCGGGCCAGAATTCCGCTTGACCAAACTTAAAAGGTTGGCCGTCGTACATTCCTACTTGATTGCTACCCCAAGTTGGAAAAAGCTTGTTCATGGCATTTGGAAAAATCTTTTGCGCTATAGGAGAATTGTATATAACAGTAGTCCCTGGTGTATATTCAACCGAGTAGAACATTTGAATTATTAAAAATATAAGAGCTATTGTGACAACACCGTAGATAATTGATAAAATACCACTTTGTGCCATTGTTCCTAATATGTTTTTATTTTAAAAATACAATAAAAATATATTATTTGGGTTTATTTATATCAACAAATGATCATTTTTAGTAAATAAATGATGATGTAAATCGTTCTTTCTCATTCATTTGTGTACGTTTTCCCAGAAATTTAAAATATCGCTCTGCTAAACGATATTGTCTAGGTTTCATATCTTTTAGTACTTCTAGACGAACTTTCATAATCATACCAACCTGCCATATACGTTTATGAGGATATTTTTTGTTTTTATAGAGTGATTCAAGTCTACTAATTGTATTTTTTACATCTTCTACAGTTTTATATTTTATTGGAATTGTATCATTTGGATTTTTATCTATATAGACATTGAAGGATTTTTTTGGATTATTTGGATTATATAAAAACTGTCGTCTTGTTTTAGATCCTTTATTTTTTCGTTTTATTTTTCTTTTTCGTGTAAACGACATTATACTATTATAATAGTATATGATTAAAAATATAAGTCTAAAATATGTATCGGTCTAGAATTCAGTAACAAGTGAAAAGCTCATCTCCTCTTGATTCTTGCCAACACCCGCCTTGGCATAAGATGTCACACGTTTCTCAAAGAAGTTGTCCTTGCCCTCAAGCGAGATACGCTCCATAAAGTCAAACGGATTAGATGTGCTATAAATCTTGCCATAACCAAGCTGTGAACACAGACGATCAGCTACGAATTCAATGTAATCCGCCATAAGCTTGTTATTCATGCCAACAAGATGGCATGGAAGAGACTCAGTAATAAACTGTTTCTCAATCTTAACGGCTTCACGAATGATCTTATGTACTTTTGTCTTCGGTAACTTACGTTCAATTTCCTCATATAGGGCGCATGCGAAGTCAGTATGAAGTCCTTCATCACGGGCAATAAACTCATTCGAGGTGGTTAGGCCAGGCATTAGGCCGCGCTCCTTTAGCCAGTAAATAGCACAGAAGGATCCGCTAAAGAAGATGCCCTCAACAACGGCGAATGCTACGAGGCGCGTGGCAAAGTCTTCAGTAAGGGACTCAATCCATTTCTGCGCCCATTCGGCTTTTTGCTTGACACACGGGATAGTTTCAGTGGCTTTAAAGAGATTCAGTTTCTCTTCTTTGTCATCCACATAGGTATCAATGAGAAGGGAGTATGTCTCGGAATGAATTGCCTCCATCATGAGTTGAACAGAGTAGAATTGGCGCGCTTCAGCCAGTTGAATTTCAGTCATAAAGCGTGAGGCAAGATTCTCCTGAATAATGCCGTCGGACCCAGCGAAGAATCCAAGGATGTTTTTAATGAACATTTGCTCATTGGCACTAAGTTTTACCCAGTCTTTCATGTCCTTAGTCAAATCAATTTCCTCAACTGTCCAGAACACGGACAGATGATTCTTATATTTCTGGTATAGGGCAGGTTTCTCTATGGGAAATAAGGTAAAACGGGTGGGATTCGGCTTTAGAATTGGTTCGACGAATCCGTCTAAAGTTTCAAGACCATCTAGCTTAGCCATTTTTGCCTTGAGTGCTGGGGAATTAACAGCGGACTTGGATAGTTGTGGGCTTTTTTGAATATCCGCCATTTCCGACGCGATATTAAAACCGGAGAAAAGAGATTTGTCCATTTTACATCATATTTTTACGCATAATTGTACATCAATTTTATCGTTTTTGTAATGTAAAATTTTAGATATCTTATATCCATAAAATATAAAATAAACAGAATATTAGGATAATGGGCGTATTTAACAATAATCCCGCAGAAAAAAAGCCGAAACTTCGTCTAGGCTATGGAACCGCAAATAGAGCCCGAAGATCTGTAAAATTACTTAAAAAACAGCCAAGACATTATCAAGTACAAACTACTCAAACTTTATACTATAGAGCAAAGTATCATAAACATCAGACAAAAGGGATGCGACATGCGATGAAAATTCTGGGTAAGTTTAGAAAAACACTTAAAAAACAGAAACATAAAAAATAATTTAGTTTAATTTTATATTTCTATATTTGCCAGTTAATCGCACTTTTACCCATTTCTCCTAATAGTCCATTAATCGCACTAAATGGCTTACTATCAAAGAAGCCTCTATGCGCACTTAAAGGAGATGGATGCGCAGATTCAAGTACACGATGACCATTTTTATCTAAGTAAAGACCCAATAATTTCTTTTTAACTTGTGCGGATTTACCCCAAAGTACGAAAATTGTTTTTTCAGACTTTGCGGCAATTGAGCGAATAATTTGGTCGGTTACTTCTTCCCAACCAATCTTTGAATGTGACTGGGGGGCACCCTCTTCAACCGTTAGAACTGTATTAAGAAGGAATACACCCTGATTAGCCCATGATTCTAAGTTACCATGCGACGGCTTAGTAAATCCAACATCAGATGCGAGTTCCTTATAAATATTCCGCAATGACGCAGGAATGGGTTTGACATCTGGTAGCACTGAGAATGCTAATCCGTGGGCATGTCCTGCTCCTGGATAAGGATCCTGACCAAGAATAACAACTTTAATTGATTCAAGGGGTGTTAGTTCTAGAGCCCGCCAAATATGCTCTTTAGAAGGAAGGAACTCTTTCTTTGACAGGAGTGTAGAGAGCTCTAATAGTTTTTCTTGACAGGATTCAAGGGTTGAACGCCAGCTGGCAGGAACAGAATTATAGAGCCAATTATCTGTCTCTAAAGTTTGTAAAGCATCCAGCTTTACTACATTCACCGCAGTAATCGCCTTAGATGGTTCAGCCAGAATAGGTTTCAAATCAGCAACCAATTCTTCTTCAGCCCTAAGTGTAGTTAGAACATCTTCTATTCCAGTCTTGGTTAAAAGCTTGGAATAGAACTCTTTAACTTTGGGATGTGCCCTAAAAGCGGTTTTATCAAAGTCATGTACATACAGGGCTTCCAAACTACGCACGCGAGAGAGTGCTACATATGCTTGACCATACTCGAAAATACCCGAACCAATATCAACGAGTGCGGAATCTAGTGTAGAGCCCTGGCAGTTATGATTTATAAAACCGTTGCCAATAAAGTCATGACCATCGGGTAAGAATCCGGATGTATTTATAGGCAATACATTAATATCATACATCTGTATATCTTGTACAATTTCTATATTTTTAATTGTATCAATAATAATACCATTATTATTGATAAATAATAATAAAGCGGCGGACGGATATTGTGAAATATTATCAATTTCATTAATAATAACATTTAATGATTCGCAGCGTAGTTTTTGTTTATTAGAACAAATCACAGCACTTAGTATTTTATTACCATTGTACGATATTTTATCACTTTTAACTCGTTTTAATCCATTTCTCAATTCATCTCTTAGATTACAAATTAATATATTACCATTAGGTATTTCAAAAGATTGAGATTTGGCATTTTGTCGCAATGTGTTTTTTTTATAAAAGGTATTCATACTTAAATCTATTTTTCTTTTACATCTAAATCCGACAGATTTAATAAATTTTTGCGCATTTTGTCCAGATATATTTAATCTATACGCTTTTTTCCAATTTTTTTCAATTACTTCATCTCTCATTATATGTCTTGATACGCAAATATTTAAATTTAATAATATTTGTTGAACTTGTTTTCCCATAATTTCAGATGTTGTTGTAAAATTAATAAGAGTAGATGATATACCGCCGTCTGTATCATAAAGACCCTGTATCAAAGCCTTTTGTACAGAAAGAGGTGAGCTAAGAATACATTCAGGAATTTCTTTTTTATCAGCTTTCTGAAAGTTATATCCAATATGTTGTAATAATTCTACTAATTGTTTTGAATGAAAGAATATTCTATTAGTTTTAGTTTTAGACCTTTCAAGAGTATGTTGTTCTACTTTTATGTTAAATTGTTTATTTAATATATTAATATAATTATCTAATATATCAAAGTCAATTCCAACCAGATCAAATCTATATAATTTTCTATTTATTGAACCATCTCCTAGCAGTACGCCTAATAAATATCCAATATCTTCATTAATAATTTCTGGTACATTTATTATTTTTTTATATGGTTTAGTAAATACAACATTTTTTATTTGATAATATTTTCCTTCAACTAATGTGCCTTTTTTTAATACAATATAATCATCCTTTGTAATATATGGTGATTTTTTCCATTTAAATGTTAAAGTATCTTTGTTAAATATTAATAAAGGATGACGATTACTTGTAGTTATTTCATAACCAAATGCTGTAGTAATTTTAATACCATCTTCAATAATACCTTTATATACTTCTATAATTTGTTTATTTTCATGTAGACCTGCTACAGATATTCCTATTGGATTATATATAGTATTTTGTGCTTGACCTGTACATTCTAAATTTTTAATTTTAATTAATCCATTTCCTGGAATTGCTAATAGTGTATCTTCTGAAACACATTTATGTGTTGTTACTGCGAATGCCAGTTGTAGAGGTATTTGAGATCGAGATACAAATTCATAGTCTTCAATGGGCCAAGTATGTGATCCAAGTGTCTTTTTAATACCATTGACGAATTCAATAATAGGAAGTTCCGAATAAGAGCAAAAGCTAGTAACAACACCACGTGAGCCATTTACAAGACCCTCGGTGGGATTAGTATTAGCAATAAGCATTACTTGGGCACCAACCATAAGTACTAATTCCTTTGAATAAGATGCCGCTGAATCAAATAAAGCCAGTGCTTTTTGAAAGGCCTCATCCTTTTCACTAAACTCGGCTGGAGCTTTACCATCGTGTACTAGTCGTGCCTTATATGTATATTTGCGACCTTGAAGTGCTTTTAGATTTGTATCATTAATCATATCAACTTCTGCCCGTCTAGGAAATAGAAGAGTAGGTCGAATCTTATTCTCTTTCCATTCACGACCCTGCCGCAGGGTAAGAATCTTTACAGATTCCTTTGATAAAGAACCAGATCTAGCCTCCTTCAAAATCTTCTGAAAAGCCTCATCTTTTTGGCGCTGGATTATGGTAAGTTCCACAGAACTTGTAATAGCAGATGACCATGCTTCTGACTCGAATGCGAACTTCATATTGCCTTGCGCGTCAGAGCTCTTAGTAACAGGTGGTAATTGGAAGAAATCACCTACAAGAAGTAGTTGAATTCCGCCAAATGGCTTTTTATTAGAACGAATTTTTTTAGCAAGCTCATTAAGTTTATCAAATAATTCGGCGGTCATCATTGAGATTTCGTCGATAATTAGTAAATCAGTACATAGCCAGTTCCTTTTTGCTTTTCTATTTCTAGAAATCTTAACGTAAAGTTCCGCTGTCGATTCCTTGCCGAGACCGATTCCAGCCCAGGAATGAAGTGTTTTTGCTTTATGACCGAGTAATAACGCAGCGCAACCGGTTAATGCGCACATCTGAATGCGTGGTAATTTAGATACAGATTCTGGATTCTTTTTCTTAGACAGTTTATGTTTAAGTCCAGGAAACTCAGTATAAATCGCAGAGAGCAAGTAACTTTTTCCCACACCGCCGCCCCCAGTTAGGAACACATTTTCATCTTGAAGTAATAAGTTAATTACTGATAACTGCTCGTTAGTAAGTGTATCTAATTGATTTCTAATGGGTGTATCAGATTCAACTGGATTCTTACTATTAAACTCATCAAGATACTCTTGTGCCTCTTCCTCTGTTTTAAAGCTTTCATAAATCGCCCCTGCGAAGCCTTTTACATTTTCATTTGTAGTATCCCAATTAGTATAAATACCTGGATTATGGCCTTTTGCCACGGCATAATATTTTGTCATAACTGATAGTTTAGTTTTCGCATCAACAATATAATACATAATTATTTCAAATTTTAGCAAATTACACAAATACAGAAATATTAATAGCTTTTAATAACTCATTTTCAAAACTGTTTGGTTTCCCTTCTTTAATATTATTTAGGGCATTTATATGTAATAATTCAAGTAAGTCATAAAAATCCATTTTTTTTCCTTCGTAAATAACATTAATAGTCTGAATCTTATTAATTTTATCTGTAATATTGCTAAGTAGATTATTAGCAATAATAACATTCGCATGTAGTTCATGACAGCTATCAATTAGATCATTAATATCATTACAAATTGAATCGCTAGAATCACTGGATTCGCTAGAGGTATCATAATCGATATTAGGGGCCGCACCCTCAATATCAGGTGCGCCCTCAGAGTTGTCTGCTTCATAATCAGAGCCCTTAGCGCCCTCACTGTAAGACATTTTAAACTAATATAAATACAACAATATTATTTAGACTCTTATTTATGTCGTGTAGCATTAAAAGCAAGATAACTAATGGGTGTATGATAGGAGATTGTCCCAACCATTGGAGTTTTAGTAGCCGTCGCGGTAGTAGTCCAAGAGACAAACCAGTGAGCTGGCATAAAGATACAGTTGCCAGGTCTTAAGATAATATCAATAAACTTAAGATCACCAACAAAGGGTGTGTCTTTAATAGTAAGATTAGCAGGGAAGCATCCAAGCCAATTGGCAGGTAATGATGTTTGAATATTTTCAGGCATAATTGTGAGAGTAATTTCACCATCCATGGGAAAGATACATGTCCAAGTCGCAAATGTTTTTCTTAAACCAATATTGCCCGCCCAACAGTGATATTTAGGGAATAACCAAAATTTCATAATAGGATTAATAATAATAGGATTTATCCATTTATCGGCCCAAATATTGATGCCAGATACCGAGGCAATTGTCTCGGCCTGTGTATATTTCCAGGGGCACAAACTATCAGGAGTCGCACTGGACACCCAGTCAGTTAAGGTAGTTTCTTGGAATATTGGAATATCTTTGAAGCAAGGACGGGCAATAACATCTTCATAGGTCCAGAATGTGGCGGAGGGTATAGAGCGGAGAACGATAGGAACTTTCTCGTTTAGCAAAGATCCCATATTTTCTCGCTGTTTCCATTCAATTTGGTTTATGCGGAATTCACAAATGGCCTGTTTGTAAAAAAATGTTAGAATTAAAAATATTATACCAACTATTAAAATAATTTCCAGCATGTGGAACCTAATTCTTGCTAAAAACAAAAATATGGGATTGTCACGCGTTAACAAAATCTAAATAATTATAAAAGAGTAGGTGAATACATCTTAAGCCATACAGGAATATTTAAACTTTGATGTTCTGATGGATTATCATCACTAACAATAATGACATCATTAGACATACTAGCTTTTGGAATATAGACAGGAATCTCAGAAATCATTTCAAAAGTATTTCCCAACTTTTCAATCGGTTTGTTGCGATAGAAGTTATCATAACAGTAATATTTCCTATTATCTTGTAAAAGTTTTACAGAAGAATAGGCAGTTAAAGCAAGTGGTTGAACATGTTGTATATGGAAGAAGTATAGATTGCCCCATCGCCCTGCTGTGGGCGGTGTAGCATTATGAAGGGTATGAATAATATGAGGTAATGACAGTAGTTTATTAGAATAAATGCGCATTTTTGCTACATCTATTATATAGGTCTATCCCAATACATCAATTTTATTTATGCGGCTGCTGGCTTAGTAGTTTGGCGACGTGTTTTAGCTAGTGCCTTCTTTTTTAAAGGAGGTAAATCAGTTTTTAAGTGTGCTCGTCGGGTTATTGCCAAGTAACGACGGGTGATAAGAGGTTTCTCTGCTGTAGCTTTTGTTAGAGCCGTTTCTAATACTTCCTCGTCCTTTTCTTTTTCCTTTTCTAATTCCTTTTTTTCTAGTATAACCGCCACTGGAGTTACAGACGGAGTAATTAGATTTAAAACTTTCTCAATCCATTCTTGTGGTAAATTACCCGTTTCTAAAGCTGTAATAAAGAAAGCGTCATCAGACTTGACACAACTCTGTACAACTTCAATGATACAGTCTTCGATGTTATCAACATCTTTAATGTCTTTAGCCGAATATATATCCTTAAAGTATTGAATCCAAGTGGTATAGTATTCTGAACTAAATGTTTCAAGTACTAAATGGGTATCCATTGCGAAACCGTATCGTACACCAATCGTAGAAAACTGTTTATCTAAATCAAAACTGTATTTTGGGGTTGATAGTATTGTATCGGTCAAATTAACGCCCCCTTGTGCTAAATCTTCCATAATAATGAAACACCCGTAGATATGGTTCTGTAGCTTTAAAGAGTATAAACCATTTGTATTGGTTAATTGATTAAGGACAGCGGATTTTATCTTAGTCAAATCCATTCTAATAGAAAACCGTCTTGTATTAGATTAAATTAATCGCAATGTCAAATATCTTGGAGTTTTCACATGGTTCTGTTACTTTAAACGAGGAGCAATTTAAGGTTGTAACAAGTCCATTATCCGAGAATCAGCGTATTCTAGCCTCAGCCGGCTCAGGAAAGACTACAACTATTACTGCGCGTATCGCATATTTAGTCGAGCATTATGACATTGATCCATCCAAAATTCTACTTGTAACATTCAGTAGGGCAGCCGCCCAGGAAATGATTCATCGAGTATATAAACTTATTGGTACAGTTAAAATGTATGCGGGGACATTTCATGCTCTTTCATCCCAGATTCTAAGAGAGATGTCACCTAAATCGGTGGCAGATCAGCCATTTATTGATGAACTCCCTTATCGTCTAGTTAAATGGCTCCAAACACAGCAGGGAGCCAAGTGGGTTCAGCGATTCAAGACCATTATAGTAGATGAATTTCAAGATATTAATGATATTCAGTGGGAATTACTAAAATGTTTCTATCATAGATGGGCTACAATGAGTATAGTAGGGGATGACGCACAGAATATTTATACGTGGCGAGGATCATCAGTAGATTACATTCTGAATTTTCATAATGTCATTCCAAGGGTTAAGGATTATCAGTTGTATAAAAATTATCGGTCATCAGAGGCAATTGTAACAATTGCCAACTCAATTATGCGTTTTATTCCAACACTACCATTTAAGGAGAAGATGGTGGCTCATACAAAAGGTGGACAAAAACCCGAGGTCCATTTCTTTTTTAGGGCAACTGATGAATATGATTGGATAACTAATTCAATTAATAAACTTATAAATCAAGCCGATACACCGTTACTAACTATCGCAGTTATTTCACGATATAATCACGATTTATTCAAAATCGAGGAGAGGCTTCATTTGAAAGGGCATCAATATAATATTTGTACAAATTTTGATCCTGAGAGATCAAAGGAGCATAATAAACGGATAACTTTAGCGACTATTCATGCGTCAAAAGGACTAGAATGGGACATTGTATTTTTTATGAATCTACATGATGATGTATTTCCATCCAGAAAGAGCGACGAAGAAATTGTATGTGAACGCCGCCTATTCTATGTGGCGGCAACAAGAGCCAAGAAGGCACTATATATGACATATTCCAGACATGAACGCTCTCTATCAAGATTTGTAAGGGAGATTCCGCGATCATTTTTAAAGTTTTATAATATTGCGTCATTCAAACTTAGTACAAATGAGGCAGGTAAATCCCAAATGAGCGTTGATGATATGATTCGCGGATTTGACGGAGCGGACTGGAATGAGCTAAGAGAACATGATATTGTGCCAGCTATAAAGGATGTTAAAATGGAATCTATATATCAGTTTGGACAAATGTTCTCTATGCCACAGTGGGTTCGTGAGTCAGACGCAAGAGAGACGTGGTTAGAAATGCTAAGATGGGTTACATTAAGAGAATGTGCGATTTATCAAAATAAATTGGATGAGCTTTGTACATCGGATGTAAGTGAAGCGCTTCTTACACTAAGAATATACAGAGAAGACATTGAATTTTGGCAGCTATATGAGGCGGAATTGGAGCACCTAGTACATAAGTTTCTAAAGCATACACAACAGATGCCGGCAATAGAATATCATGAGATAGATGAATATGTAAAAGCTAAACTAAAACATCTAAATTGGTCGACCGCTGAAATATCACGAGCTGTTGTAATAATTGCGAAAATCAGGGGACAGTTAAGACCCTTACGTCATCATGGATTTGATTTAAATGAATTCAAGTTTGGTGTAGTAAGAAATTCGGTGCCGACTGAGCTACGTCCAGACGTATTGGGAAGTTGGCACAGAATACTTGATAAAAATCAGAAAACGCATGATATTATAAATGATATTTGGCGTATTGCCTCAATTAAATCAGTAATTGAGGGTCGAAATATTCCGCTTTATCAGTATAATAATGTCTATCAGTATTTATTTCAGCAGGAGCAACAGGATATTGTGTGTGCGATAGAGACCGCAATTCCGCTATGGATTGTGGGACAGGAGAATCCTAGTTTTAATCTTACATTTGAATTGGAGGGAATGAAGTCAATACATTTCGACATAATGACTGAAAGAGGGGCATTTTATGTGTTTTTCAACCCTACATTTGTGCCATCAACAGAGGATAAGATACTACTTTTACTAAAACAGTATGCTTATGAAGAAATTTATAATAAGACACTTAAAACAATAGGGTTTTTAAATATGGCAACTGGTATGGTAATACAATACGAGGTTACACCTACCATACGGGCGCAGCTAAACCAGATGTGGTTACACCTACAAACGAAGTATAACCTTTATCAGACGGAGTAATGCCACTATTTGTGGGGCGTGTACCAGGAGGATAAGTGCTACCAAATCCTTTAATAGGTCGTGAATTATCAATTGTTTTAGAAGTCGCTGATGGCAAAGCGCCGCCAGGTTGTTTAATGGGGAAAGCCGCAATTTTCGCATCCTTGGTGGGAGGGACAACATTAACACCGCCGTGGGGCATGGGTTCTCCTCTTCCTCCACCGCCAGGTAGTGCGTAGAATTTAGCCGCACCATAGCGATCTTGTTTGGTTGGGTTGTTAAAGAGACGGCCCGAGCGTTCAAAGTATTTAGTATCATTTTCAGAACGGCATGTGTAAACATCGGTTCTGAGAAGTGCTTGTGGCATAGCCAATTCATCAACAAAGGCGTCAGACACGGGTTTTCTGTCAGGGACGGTAGAGCCTGCGACATACATATTACTGGTCTGACTGGGAATATACTTAGTGGATGGGCACCATTTATCAAGGGGGTAGTTGAGTGTTTTCAGACGTGATTCAACATCAATATTGGCAGAGTAACGACCGGGCGGATAGAACTCTCCTCCAGGGGGAAAGACCATGTTTTTGGGCGGCATTGGGGCAGGGATGGTGGGTCCACTTGTCACGTAGTTTTTACAGACTTTGGTCCAAGGACGAAAATCTTGGGGTAATCCAACGTGTTGTTGTGGGATGATATGTCGTAACATCTCAGTTGGATCCCAATGCGTTCTCAGGCATACAGGTGTAAAAAGATTGCCATCAACGGGGGCAAAAGGATAGCTACTAACAAATTCTGATGGTGTCTCAAGCTGACTCATTACTTAATATAAATATTTATTTATTAGGTCAAAGCGCGCTAATATTATTTATCAGATTTTTTTATTAGTCCCATATATTGTACTCCAGAAGGATCCGTTGGAATAGGGATTGTAGGAATATTACCAGAAAATCCATCATTTTTGTCTGCGAGGGCGACATCTTCAACAATTTGAAATGTGGCATTCCATTCATTAATACCAATATCAAAAGGGTAGTATAGCCACATTGGTGTAAGCGCGGCATCATCAACATACATTTTAAATGTTAATCTATCAAGTTTACCAAGTGGATTATCAAATATAATAGGATTTTGAATAGCTGTTTCAGAGATATCACCTGTTCCAATGCCTTGTAGCAAAATTTTAGCACACATTAGTTGTACTTGACCAGTTGTTTCATTTGAAATACTATAATTTTCATTCATACTAATATCTAAATTATTGAATGACTGTTCTGGATTCATCTGTAATAAAATATTGTTTGTAGCAGAGGAGGTAATGTTGAGGAAAGTACTATAAATATTAATTTTATTGAAATCCGTGTGACCCAGTCCTAGACGATAGGGCAGTGAGTTAACTCCATTATTAACTACAGTATCTACTGGTAGACAACTATAATATCCAATTAGAATTTTTTCAATAGCACGACAGCAGTCTATTTCACATTGAGTTGTACTACATGTGCTTGCTAATGCTACAGCAGTTCCTGGCGGGGCCGCAGCGAGAGTATATTCTACAAGAGTTGGATCTGTTACTGTTAGTCCATTAGCATGTAAAAGTCTATTACTTAAAAATGAAATTGGCACTCCTTGTGAATTAATATAAGATTTACTATTTATCATATTATATGGTAATACACTACTATATTTAGTGGATACATATATATGATGATTTAAATTAACTCTGCCATTTATTGAGGAAATTATAGAGCTATTATAAATTATATTATTATAATATCCTGACATAGTACTATGATAGTCTAAAAAATTTGTAAAATTAATATTATGCCCGTTAAAATTGGAATGAAACCGATTTCCAAAAATAGAACTATAATTAAAGACACTTGTAAATGTACTATCTTCATGTAAAGTTTTCGCTTCAAATGTATTTAGATTAGTTGAGTGTGTAATACCTGTAAATATATAATTACTACCTAGCCCATAACCAAACATAAATGTACTCATATTGGATAATAATTCAGTATATACTGACATGGAGTTAGAGTATTCAGATTTAAGGGTTTGAAATAATTTTGGATTTAAATTATTTATGGATAATTCATTGGTATACAAATTTTGATATTTATTATTAATATCATTTTGGATAGATGGATGTAGTGAATTATGAACAACATTAAATTGTTTAATACGTGAATTATAATGCCAACTATATTTATTTACTGGGTTATATTCAAATGTTAGTTGTTTTCTATAATTATCAAGTGCCCCCTGATTATTAAGACATAAATTATAATAAATATCACTATCTAGTCCTAAAAAATTTCCTAATATTATATTATATGCTTGTTCAAAAGGATATGGTTCACAATTTAAAAAGGGTTTAGCTCTTTTAGTAAGTAATAGCTCTTTTAAAATTGGATAATAATATGCGTTATATGCGATTGTATCTGTAATAACAGGAAAAGAGTCAATATGTTGTTGAGAATAATATTTATTCATAATGGTTTGTTTTGATCCAGAGGTTCCAGGTTCATTAAAAAGTATGGATATATCATGATTTATTTGAAACTCATTTTTAAAATCAACATATGAGATTAAATTAAGTGGCGGCGCATTACTATATTTAGAATTTAGTGCATTAACAATTTCATCATTTGTACTAACTCCAGATGGAACTGGAAATGTTAACATAAACGGCCTATTATCAGAAATACGCCCTACTTCTATTATAGACAGTTGATGCTGACATGGTCCGCATACAAGTGTTGTAGCTAAACATGTTGAGAGACAGTCTGGTGAGACACCTTTACTAAGTAATGCTGCTACATATTGTTCAGTAAAATAAGGAGATTGAATAAAAGTTGTGGTATTATTTGGAAAAGTAATTTGTACAAGCTGAAATTTACTTACATTTTTATAAATACGCGGTGTTTTAAGTTGAAAGTTAAAGGGGCTAGGATATGTTTTAACATCTCTATTTAATGATTTAATGGTTAATAGGCTGGTTCTACTTGATGTACGAGGATTTAAATAAGTAAATGAGCTTAATGAAGTAATATTTGTATTTACATCATATAATGCGGAGCCTAATCCAGGTGCTTGTTCCATGTATTTTAGTTGTTGAGCTGATGTATCAAAATTGGGTCCTGCGGCACGAATAAGCGCATAACGAGGGTCTTCTTCACGTCTTATACGGGGATCTTCAGAGTCTGGTATACTATCAGTATCACTATAATCATAACTATTTTCACTGTTTGTTTTATCATCCGTATCTTCACCAGAATCATATGGTGTATAATAATGAGGGGTGATAGAACTCATTCCTAAATATTTGTAGAATTTTTCTTTATGTTTGATAAGGTTATTTTAAAAGTTTATCTTAGACAGATAAACTTTTAAAATAAACCTAACTACATAAAGAAAAATACATATAATAGGAGTAACAAAATGAGTTCTAATAAAGTAGATAGACAGATAGATTCATATATAGATAATATTATAAGATTAAATTATAATGGATTTGCATCAAATAATAATAATCCCTTCTTAGTTTCACCCTATGCGCCAACTGCTAACGCAGGTATTATAAATCAAATTAATGATATTAATGTTACTATTTCGAGTCTTAATCAGAATATATCATCATTATTTGATTTATCTACTATGACAATGAGAATATGTACTATTACTAATACACTTGAAAGTGATACAGTTACACTTAGTACTACTAATCTGGTTATGGACGCAACTAATATGTATATAAATGCGGATAATACTAATATAACAGGTATTACTAATGTAAGTACACTTAATGCCTCAAATATAACATTTCAAACACTTACAGGTAGTACAATTATTGCGAGTACATTTACAACATCTAATCTTAGATTTTCCACACTCACGGGTAGTACAATTAATGCGAATTCAATAACTACATCAAACTTACTTTTCTCAACATTAAGAGGTTCTTCAATAATAGTTAATTCAACAATAACTACTTCAACAATAAGTACAAAAAATATGTATTATACTACAATAATTGGAAGCAATATTGTGTCAAATGGATTAATAGTATCTAATGGTAGTTTTCAAGGAAAATTTATTAGTGTTTCTGATTCAATAAATACGCCCTTTATAGGTTCTAATATAATATCAGGATCTTCAATTAATGTAGATTCAGTAAGTACATCATATATGTCATTTGATACAATAGAAGGAGCTTTAATTAATACAAGTACAATAAATACAAATACACTTACAATAAATGAATTAACATTTTCATCTTTATGTATGATTCCATCAACAATATCATCTGTTGATCCTCCAGTAAATGTATTTTATTCATCAATATTAATTTGTTTGGATGGCAGTTACTGGCAAATTCCAATATTCCCTGTATAAATAACTAAATATATTTTATTAGAAAATTAATTTAGTTATAGAATTTATTTATTTATCATATCCACTTATATGGTCCAGAACCTTTAACATCTACAGAATCTTTGAATGGTTCAATATTTATTAGCTGACGCATTCCATAAACATGCCAGAAAAAGGCACCAGGTTTACCAAATACTTTGAATATACCAGTCTCTTCATCTACCTCTGATGTGTAAAATTCATTTTTACTATTAATCGCAGTTATTTGTATAGAGAAATTAGAGGCCATATATTTAACATATGATGGTAGTTTAATTTCAGTATATCCATTTTCTTGTATAATATCTTTACCTCTATAATATACACCCGCCTCTGGACCTTCTAAACAGGCATGAACTAAGTATTTATTCTTATCTTCTGGATGATCTATTACAAAGGTTTTTGTCGCAGTATAAACCTCTTTAGTTACTGAGTCCCATGTTAATATATTATTAGTAGTTGTTATAGTTGAAGTTCTAATAGGACTTATATATAACGCATTAGTTGATAATGTATTTAATGCTATTCCAGAAGCATTTAGAATAATAGTATTTGTAGATTGATTAGTCTGACCTGCTAGATATCCTATTGCGATTGCCTGAGATCCTTGATTACGCTGTCCAGCTTGAAATCCTATTGCGATTGAACTTTGACCCTGTATACTTTGTCCAGCTTGAAATCCAAGAGCTACTGCGTTCTGGCCCTGACTGGTGGATCCAGTATTTGATCCTATTGCCAGCGCATTAGGACCTTGATTATTTTGTCCTGCTAAAACTCCAATCGCGATAGCGCTAGTTGACTGACTGTTTTGTCCAGCTTGTAATCCAATTGCGACCGTGCTTTGACCCTGTGTGCTTTGTCCAGCTTGAAATCCAATAGTAATAGCGTTAGAACCCTGACTGGTAGATCCAGCTTGTAGTCCAATAGCTACAGTATTAGAGCCTTGATTATTATGACCTGCTTGTAGGCCAATTGCGATTGCGCTAGTAGACTGACTATTTTGTCCAGCATGAAATCCAATGGCAATAGTGCTTTGTCCCTGTGTGCTTTGTCCAGCTCGAAATCCGATTGCGACTGCGTTAGAACCCTGACTGGTGGATCCAGCTTGTAGACCAATAGCTACAGTATTAGAGCCTTGATTATTTTGCCCTGCTGTTAATCCAATAGCTACTGCTCCAGTAGACTGACTATTTTGTCCAGCATTAAATCCAATTGCGATAGTGCTTTGACCCTGTGTTATCTGACCAGCATTAAATCCAATTGCAACTGCGTTAGGACCTTGTGTATTTTGTCCAGCATTAAATCCAATTGCAACTGCGTTAGGACCTTGTGTGCTTTGTCCAGCATTAAATCCAATTGCAACTGCGTTAGGACCTTGTGTGCTTTGTCCAGCTTGAACTCCTAAAGCTATTGCGTTCTGGCCCTGATTGGTAGATCCAGCATTAGATCCTATGGCCAAGGCATTAATAGATTGTCTATCATAGCCAGCATTTAGTCCAATCGCAATAGTACTTTGTCCTTGATTAGTATATCCTGCTTGAGATCCTATAGATATAGCTACAGATCCTTGATTGCTATATCCTGCTAAACTTCCAATTGCGATAGATCCATTTGAAACTTGTCCAAAGTACTTATTTATAAGATATAACTGTAGTGTATTAACTTGCTCTTGTGTAAAACTCTGATTAAAAACTAAAATATTAGAAATAAAATGTTGTGCTAGTTGTTGATTATTTATTTGAAGTGTACTAATACAGTATGTAGGTATTGACGCAGTCCATGAATTAGTAGCCTTTAGAACAGTTGTTGTAACGGCAGTTGTTGATAGATACCATTGTGATATTGTATTTGTAGTGCTAACACTCATAATTTGTACAATATAATTATTTGTATTATACCCAATTGGATTAATAGGTCCTCCATTCGCACTAGTTAAACTAAAAAAATTATTACTAGGTGATTCTATATTATTATAATTTATAGTACCAATATTATCATATCCATTGCTCATAGAGAATGAAAGAGGGCCTGATCCATTTTGTAAATAAAATGCAGAACTAGATGAAATACGATATACTAAGGCTACAGTAAAGTTAGGATATGTAATTCCAGACGTTGTTGTAATATTTAAATTTGTAGTAATAGGTATTGATATTTCATTTAAAAACCCATTATTTATAACAGTAGCTTGAGGATTACCTACATTAACAGGGTTAAATGTTCCAATAGAGCTATTTTGATACATACCAGAATTCATCCAGGTTGTAATATTACCAAGTGGTAGTACACTTGCGTCATAATCAATAATAGGGGTTATAGGGGCAGTCATTCCTTGATAGTATTTTCCAGCTTGGAAACCAATGGCGATTGTATTGGTTTCCTGACTAGTATATCCAGCATTATTTCCAATCGCAATAGCGCTATTAGATTGACTATTATAACCTGTATTATTTCCTATAGATATACAATTTGATTGTTGAGTAATGGTCCCTGCCCCAAGTCCTATTGCGATAGCATTTGATTGTTGGTTATTATTTCCAGCTTGAATTCCAATAGCGATAGCACTAGATTGTTGATTGAGGTATCCTGCGCCATATCCAATAGCTATCGCACCAATACCTTGATTAGTACTTGCTGCCTCAGCCCCTATAGCTATTGCGCTAACACCTTGATTCGAGGCGGCCGCTTTGAATCCAAGTGCTACTGTACTTTGTCCTTGATTTAAGGCGGCAGCTTGAACACCAAGAGCTATTGCGCCTAAACCTTGATTTACAGCACCAGCTTGATATCCAAGAACACTAGCATTAATAGCGCCGGCTGTAAGAGTACTAGCTGTAAGAGTACTAACTATTTCAGTATTTACGCGAAGTGTATCAACATTAATTGTACTAGCATTCAATGTACTTGTATTAACTGTACTTGTAGTTAGAGTACTTGTAGTTAGACTATCAGTAGTTACAGTATTTGTAATTAGTGTGTTACTAGTAAGTGTGCTGGTAGTAATAGTACTAGTTGTAAGTGTATTAGCAATTATAGTGCTACCAGTAAATCTATTGACATTAATATTAGTGCCAGTAAGTGTACTAACAGTAATAGTAGAATTACTAGTTAAATAATTAGTAACTATATATGAAGTATTCAATGATGATGTATTTAATGATAGTACATCAATTATATCGGCACTGAGTGTACTTGTAGTAATAGTACTGGCAATAATAGTACTTGGATTGAATGTATTAGTATTAATTGTGCTAACATTAAGTGTACTAACATTAATTGTATCAGTATTAAAACTGCTAGTATTGAATGTGCTGGCATTAATTGTGCTAACATTAATTACATCAGCAATAAGTGTACTTGTATTAAATGAACTAATATTTATATTATTAGAGAATTTGGCTACTCCATTTGTGCTAGTTACAAAAATACTATTGGGTGGGACAGGATTTCCATTTTGTTGATAGGCTGTTGCGTTTCGGAGTGTCAAAAAGCCATAATCTCTTGACGACATTCAATCTATTTATATAATCATAATTAATTAGTATAATTTACGAGCATAATTATAGTTTTATATTATTAATCTGAGATTATTGATATAAAAATATTAATATAAATATAGTTATAAGAGTATCGATATAATATCAATAAATACACACGGTATTTAAGAGGAGCATGAAGATGTGTATAAAATACTAAAGACAGGGCGCTTACTAGCATTACTTAATGTACTCATTGGACAATTACAGAATATATAATCAACATTTGTACTTGTTAATATTTTTGACACATTCCAAGTATGTATATCTTGATCAAATAATACAGCAGCATTAAACATTTCCCCCATATTTGTAACATTTAAAGTACTCCAAGATGATATATTTTGATTAAATTTTTGAGCAGTATAAAACATGTTATTCATGTTAGTAATATTTCTGGTATTCCAAGATGTTATATCATAATTAAAATTAAACGCATTAGCAAACATATATGATGTATTAGTAATATATTGAGGTATAACAGGTGGAACCGCTAATAAATTTTGTGCCCCAAAAAATGCCCCTGTAAGTGATGTTAAACCAATTTTTCCCCATTGTGTTACAGATGATATTAAATCATTTCCAGGATATCCACCGATGTTTCCAAATGATGTAGCATAACCACTAATACGAATTGAATAAGATCCTATACCACTATATGTAATTGAAGGAGTAGTCGTATAGGTAGATGATAATCCATTACCCCAATTAACATTAAGACTACTAATGTTACCAAATGGTAGAGACATTATAGTATTAGGAGAGGCTATTACTATATTTATTATCATGTCTTCAGCTGTTTGTGATACATAGTATGATGGTGAAATCCATCTGTTTAAACCATTAATACTAGTATAAAAAGGTGTTATTAATGTATTATTATTTAAATAATTAGATAGTATCCCAGTTGTAATTATATTATATTGACCACCAGAATAATTTATAAAATTAAAACAATTGCCATTTTGGGCTGTTAAACCAGATAGATTTACTATATTAACGGTTGAAGTAATAGTCATAACATTTTCACCATAATTATTTGATATAGTAGTTGAATTATATATCTGTAGAGGTGTAAAAATCGATGAAGTATATAAAGTACTAGTATTAAGAGTAGAAGTATTAAGAGTACTTGTAATAACTGTGCTATTATATAGTGTTGATATTACAGTTAAATAATTTGTTACGATAGGTGAAGTAGTTATTGTAGATATATTTAAAATATTAGTACTAATATTATCATTAGTAACATTAAATGATAAAGTACTAATTGTACTTGCGATAAGTGTAGAATTAATAGTTAAAATATTAGTAAATATAGATCCAGTACTTACAGATGATATACTTAAATATATACTATTAAGTCTACTGGTATTTATACTACTTGTATACGTAGTACTCGTAATAATAGTAGAATTACTAGTTAAATAATTAGTATAAATAGAAGAAGCATATGATAAAGTAGATATATTTGCTTTTATTAAATTAATATTATCAACATTTATAGTACTAGCACTAACTATACGTCCACTAAATGTTGAATTAGTACTTAGATAATCTGTTATCAGAGATGAAGTAATTAAACTAGAAATATATAAATTTATATTATTAACGGTGTTAACATCTATTCTAACATTATTAATAGTATCAGTGTTAAGTGTAGAGTTAGCAGTTATAAATCTTGTTAATATTGATGAAGTATTTACAGTAGAAGTAACTAAATTTATCATATTAATAGTAGTAGTACTTGTATTGATATTATTGCTATTGAGTGTATTAATATTAGCAGTAGAATTAATAAGAATATAATTCGTAAAAATTGATGAAATATTTATAGTAGATGTATTTAAAGTACTAATATTACCAGTATTAATGTTAATAGTATTAACATTGATAGTACTTCCATTAACAGTAGATCTAATATACATATAAGTTGTAAATGTAGATGATGCATTTATTACATCAGATATATTATAACTATTTGTTTTAATAGTACTAGCATTTAAAAATTTAGAAATAACTGTATTAGCAAAAAGAGTAGAAGTAGCAATTATATCATCTGTAATAATAGATGATATATATAAAGTAGATATATTTGAGCTTAAAATATTAATAGTACTCGCATTAATACTACTGACAGTAAATGAATTTTTATTATTAAGTGTATTAACATTAATTGTACTAGTATTAAGTGTTGAATTAACAGATAGTGTATTTCTAATTAAAGATGGAATATTAAAAGTAGAAGTATTTAATATTATTGCATTAATAGTATTAGAAATAACAGTACTTGTGTTTAATATATCAGCAATACAATTATTAGAATTTAATGTACTAACATTAATGGTTGAATTAACTGTTAAATAGTCTGTAAATATGTATGAATTATATAAAGTAGTTATATTTGAAGATATTATATTAATACTATTAGAATTAAGTGTGCTTGTAGTAAAAGTAGAATTAACAGTTAAGTAATTTGTAAATAGAGAAGACATATATAAAGATGATGCGTTTAGAGATATGACATTAATATTATTAGAATTAAGTGTGCTTGTAATAATAGTAGAATTAACAGTTAAGTAATTTGTAAATAGAGAAGACATATATAAAGTTGAGCCATTTAGATATACAGTATTAATATTTTCAGAATTAATAGTACTAGTAGTAAGAGTAGAATTAACAGTTAAGTAATTTGTTAAAATAGAAGATGTATTTAAAATTGATATATTTGCTAGTATTACATCTATATCTTTAGAAGTAAGTGTACTTATAGTAATTGTAGAATTAATAATTAAATAGTCTGTAATTATAGTAGACGTATTTAAAGTGGACGTATTTAAATATACTACTTGAATATTTTTAAAACAATCTATTGTACTCGCAGTAAGTGTAGAATTAATAGTTAAGTAATTTATACTTAAAGATGATGTATTCAATATTAGCATATTTAAATATGCTACATCTAATGTGCTAGCATTAATAGTAGATTTGGAGGTTAAATAATTAGTACTTATAGATGAATTATATAATGTTAGTGTATTTAATAATAATACATTTGTATTATTAGAATTAATCATAATAATATTATATGTGGAAGTAACAGTAATATTATCTCTAATTATAGATGAAGCATATAATGTATCTGTATTAAGTCTATTAGTATTAAGTGTACTAATACTATACACATTTGTACTAATTGTACTAAAATTAAAAGTGCTTGTATTAAGTATTTTAGTATCAAGTACATTATTATTAATTATATTAGTACTAGTTGTATTACCCATAATTGTATTAGTATTAGCTATATTTGTATTAGATGTACTTGTTAGTAGTAAATCTGTATTAAGTATACTTGTAGATAGAGTACTAATATTAATTGTACTTGTATTAAATGTACTGGCATTAAATATATTAACATTTATAATATCTGTAATAACTGTACTATTATTAAATATATGTGAATTAACTATATTAGTACTAAGTGTATTTATATTTAGAGTACTAACATTAAATGTACTTGTAATAAGTCTGTTATTATTAATAGTACTAGCAATAAGTGTACTAATATTTACATTATCAGAGAAAACAGCCATACCACTGGTGCTCATTACAAAAATATTATTAGGTGGGACAGGATTTCCATTTTCCTGATAGGCAACTGTGTTTCGGAGTGTCAAAAATCCATAATCTCTGGATGACATTCAATCTAATTCTATAATCATAATTAATTTGTGTAATATACGAATATAATTATGATTTTATACAAGTTTCTAGCAGCCTAGATTTGCGCTATAATTAAAGGTTGGCTGAAATCCTTGAATATTGGATACAGGACAGTTACAAAACATATTATTGGCATTAGGGGAAAATATTTTTGAAGTATTCCATAGTGACAAATTTTGAATAAATGTTATAGCATTATTAAACATAAATCTCATATCTGTAACATTTAAAGTATTCCACTGTGATATATCCGCATTAAATGATATAGCATTATTAAACATACTAGCCATAGTTGTAACATTTAAAGTTTTCCATTGCCCTATATCAGCCTCAAATGATGTAGCATCTAAAAACATACCAGTCATATTAGTAACATTTTGAGTTTTCCATAATGATATATCTTTATTAAATGATATAGCACCATTAAACATATCTGCCATACTTATAACATTTAAAGTATCCCATTGTCCTATGTCTTTATTAAATGCTGTAGCACCATTAAACATACTAGCCATAGTTGTAACATTTGAAGTATTCCATTGTGATATATCCGCATTAAATGCTGTAGCACTATTAAACATATTAGCCATATTTGTAACATTTAAAGTATTCCATGATGATAAATTTTGATTAAATGATGTTGCATTATTAAACATATAACTCATATTTATAACATTTGAAGTATCCCATGATGATATACTTTGATTAAATGATGTTGCATTATAAAACATAAAATTCATATTTACAAAATATTTTGATATAGTAGATGGTAAAGATACTAAATTTGTTGCCCCATTGAATGCCCCTTCTAATGATGTTATTCCAAGTGTTCCCCATTGTGATACAGACGATATTAAATTATTTCCTACATATCCATTATTTAAATCTGTATTTCCAAATGATGTAGCATATCCACTAATACGAATTGAATAATAGCCTGGTGCACTATATGTAGTTGAAGGAACAGTTGTATAATTTAATAATGTTCCGTTACCCCAATTAACATTAATACTGCCAATACCACCAAATGGAAGAGACATTATAAGATTAGATGGTGTAGTAGATATATTTATTATCATATCCTCAAGTGGTAACGCAACATAATATGATGGCGCAATCCATCTATTTAAACTACTAATATTAGTATAAAAAACTTTTAATAAAGATGTATTACTTAAATAATTACTAGTAGGTCCATCTGTAATTATATTATATTCGATACCAGAATAATTTATAAAATTTATATAAGTTCCATTTTGTGCAGATATAGATGATAGATTTACTGTATTTATTGTTGAGTTTAATAATAATATATTTTTATTATAGCTATCAACTATATTTGTTGGATTATATGAATATAATTGTATAAAAATAGATGAAGAATATAACATATTTGTATTAACTAAATTCGTATTAAAATTAGTAGTTATAAGAGTACTAGCAGTAACTGTAGAATTAACAGTCAAATAATTCGTTGATATAGATGACGCATTTAAAGTATAAAAATTAGTTGTACTTAATAGTACTGTATTAATAGTACTTGCTCTAAGTGTATTAGTTATAACAGTACTCGCATTTAATATAGCAATTTCATTTAAGGAATCTTTTAATATAGATGACACAAATAAACTAGATATATTTGAAGATATTGTATTAAATGTACTAGCATTAATCGTATTCGCATTAATCGTACTAGCATTAATTGTAGAATTATTCTCTAGATAATTAGTAATAATAGATGAAGCATTTAAAGTTAATAGATTTAAATTTGCTATATCTATTGTACTAGTAATAAGATTAATAAAATTAAGAGTACTAACAATTAGTGTTGATCTGTTAATTATATAATCACTAAATATTAATGATACATTTGAGGTTGATGTATTTATAGTACTTATATTTATATCATTTGTATTAAGTGTACTTGTATTAAGTGTACTAGTTCTAACCATAAAATTAATATTTATATTATTTGTACGTAAAGATGATATAGATAAAGAAGATGTATAAAGAGATGATATATTAAATGTACTAGCATTTAATGTACTAGTAGTAATAGTACTCGCAATAAGTGTAGATCTAACATTTAAATAATCTACGCTTATAGATGATGTATTTAGAGATGATACATATATTTGTATAGATGATACATTAAATATACTAGCATCAATTGTACTTGTATTAAATGTATTCACATTAAGTGTACTCACATTAACTGTACTAGCATTAAATATTGTAGTACTAATTATGGCAATATTAGTTAATGTATTAATCTCAGTAGATCCTCCATTAAGTGAACTAATATAACTAACACGCAATATAGCAGTATCAGTATTAATTGTAGAATTAACAAATAAGTAAGATGTAGATATGGAGTTACTACTTAAACTAGAAATAAACGAAGATATTATATTAATACTACTGGCATTAATACTACTGGCAGTAAATGTAGTTGTTGTATTATTATAAGAATCAAGAGTGCTACTATTTACAGTAGAATTAACAGTTAGATAATTAACAAATAAAGAAGATGTATTTAAACTAGATGTATTTAAAATGTCACTTTTAATAGAAGTTGCGTTAATAATACTAGTACTAAGTATAGAGCTATTATTAATATTATTAGAATTAACTGTACTGGCAGTAGTAGTGGAATTAGCAGTTAAATAATTAGTATATATAGATGAAGTATATAATGTAGATGTAATTAAACTAGATATATTACTATTTTTGAAATTAACTGTACTGGCAGTAGTAGTAGAATTATTAGTTAAGTAATCAGTATAGAATGATGATCCATATATAGTAGAGGTATTTAAATATAATATATTCATGTTTTTAGAATTAACTGTACTAGCAGTAGTAGTTGAATTAGTCGTTAAATAATTTGTATAAAACGATGAAGCATATAAAGTATAAGTATTTAAATCTGCTATATTAGTATTGTTAGAATTAATTGTACTACCTGTAAGTATAGAACTAACAAATAAGTAATTATTAACTATAGAATATGTAATTAGAGTAGATGTATTTGATGATGATATATTAATATTATTAGAATTAATTGTACTTATATCAATAGTAGAATTATTAGTTAAATAGTCACTAATTATAGAAGAAGTAATTAGAGTAGACATATTTAAAAATACAACATTAATATTTTTAGAATCAATTGTACTAACATTAAGAGTAGAATTAATAGTTATGTAATCTCTTGTGCTAGATGATGCAACTAAAGATGATGTATTTAGTGTTAATGTATTAACAGTATTGCTATTGATATTATTTGAATTTGTTGTATTTGTATTAAATATAATACTATTAATGATATTCGCATTAAAAGTACTAGTATTAAGGGTGTCAACATTAAGTGTACTTGTATTAATAGAATCAATAATAAATGTACTAAATAAAACCGTACTTAAATTGATTATATTCACATTAATACTACTAGTATTAAATGTACTAGCATTAAGTGTATCAAAATTAAGTATATCTGTATTAAGTGTACTTGTATTAAATATATTAGAATCAATTGTACTACTATTTATAGTGCTTGTGTTAAGTATATTAATATATAGTGAACTAGTATTAATTGTGCTAGTATTTAAAATATTACTATTATTTATATTTGTAATTGTTGTACTAGTATTAAATGTACTAGTATTGAATACGCCAGCATTAAAAGTACTTGTATTAAAATTATTTGTGCTAATAATGTCGGCATTAACAGTGCTTGTATTAAGTAATATATTAGTAAGATTAATTACATTAACAGTATTAGCATTAACAGTGCTTGTATTAAAAGTACTGACATTAAATGTATTTGTATTAAGTGTACTAATAGTAATTGAACTAATTTTCACATTATCAGAGAAAATAGCGGTTCCATTACTGCTAGTTATAAAAATGTCATTGGCAGGAACAGAATCACCATTAGATTGGTAAGCAACTATGTTTCGGAGTGTCAAAAATCCATAATCTCTGGATGACATTCAATCTAATTGTATAATCATAATTAATTAGTATAGTTTAACGAGTATTTAAGATGCTCATTAAATTATAATTTTTTGATATTATTGGTCTAACAAAGAATATAATATGTTTATATATCTAAGAGCATGAAGATATATATGAAATACTAAAGATAGGACGATTAGCTGGTGTACTAAGCATTCCTGGACATCCACAGAATATATAATTAGCACTTAATACACTTGATACATTCCAGGGTGATATATTTTGATTAAATGAGGTTGCATTATAAAACATAGAACTCATATTTGTTATTCTTGAAGTATTCCATGATGATATACTTTGATTAAATGAAGTAGCACCGTTAAACATAGAGCTCATATTTGTAAAATATTCTGATATAGTAGATGGCACAGATACTAAATTTGTTGCCCCTCTAAATGCCCCAGCCAGTGATGATATTCCAATTGTTCCCCATTGTGATACAGATGATATTAAAGTATTTCCAGTATATCCATTAGTATTTCCAAATGATGTGGCATAACCACTAATGCTAATTGAATAATATGCGGGTGTAGTGGCAGCATATGTAATTGATGGAGTTGCTCCAGTTGTATAAGTAGATGATATTCCATTGCCCCAATTAATATTAATACTGCTAATGCCACTAAATGGCAAATTTAAAATATTAGCACCATTTATTATTGATATATTTATTATCATATCCTGAGCTATCGGCTTAACATAATATGACGGTACAATCCATCGATTTAAACTGCTAATAGTGGTATAAAATAATGTCATTTGTGTATTATTATTCAAATAATTAACAGCTGGACCAGTTGTAATTATATTGTATTGAATACCAGAATAATTTATAAAATTAATAAAAGTGCTATTTTGCGCAGTTATATTTGATAGATCTATTGTATTTCTAGCTGGATTTAATAATAATACATTTTTACCATAATTACTAGCGATATTAGTTGAATTGTATATATCAAGTGTTGTAACTATGGATGAAACATTTGAAGTAGATGTATTTAAAGTATATATATTACTATTATTAGATATAACTGTACTGATATTACTAGTAGATTTAACAGTTAAAAAATTATTAAATATTGATGAAGTATTTAAACTAGATATATTAAAAATATTTAAAGATGCTGCTATAATTGTACTAGTATTAGCTGTACTAACTATAAATGTACTAGTATTAAGTGTAGAATTAATTGTCATATAATTTGTAGATATAGATGACGCATTAAACGTTAACGTATTTATATATAAGGTACTGATTGTACTAGTATTTAGTGTACTAATGTTAATTGTACTAGCAGTAAGTGATGAATTAATAATTAAGTAATCTACATATATAGATGACGCATTTAAACTTGATATATTTATAGTGTCATTAATATACATAGTACTTACATTAATTGTAGAAGCTAAAAATGTACTCACAACACATGTAGAATTAACAGTTAAATATAATGTTGATATAGATGATGTAATTAAATTATATGTATTTAAAGTACTTATTCTACCAGTACTAGCATTAATTATATTAGAATTGACTGTACTAGCATTAAGTGTAGAATTAACTGTTAAATAATCAGTAACAATCGACGAAGTATTTAAAGTAGATGTAATAATAGATATTATACGAAATATACCTGTATTAAATGTACTTGTATTAAGTATATTTGTATCAAGCATAGACTGTGTGCTTAAATATAAGGTAGATATAGATGATGTATTTAAAGTAGATGTATACAAATTGACCAAATAACTGGTACTAGCATTCAATATACTAGCATTAGTTGTACTAGTAATAATAGTAGAAGTAACAGATAAATAATCAGTAACTACAGTTGATGTATTTACTATTGGTGTAAAAATGGACTCTGTAGTAATTTTATTACTACTTAGTGTGCTTGTATAAATAGAATTAGTATCAAATGTGTTATTAACTGTTATATAATTTGTAAATGTAGATATAGTAGATAATGTATTTGTACTTAAAATTGTTATGTCTATTCTATTAGCAGTAAGTACATTAGTATTAAGAGTACATATATTACTGTTTATAGAATTAACTGTGCTAGCTGTAAGAGTAGAATTAATAAGCATACTATTTGTAAGAATAGATGACGTGTTTGAAGTGGATGTATTTAAAGATAGTACACCAATACTGCTAGTTGTAAGTACACCTATTGTATTTGTATTATTATACATACTTTTAGAATTAAGAGTACTCGCAGTAAGTGTTGAATTAACAGTTAAATAATTTGTAAATAAAGAAGAAGCATATAATGTAGAGACATTTAAAGTTGATACATTGCTATTTTTAGCAATAAATGTACTTGCGGTAAGAGTAGAATTAACAGTCGTGTAGTTTGTAAGGGTAGATACTGCGAATACAGTAGAGGCATTTAAAGATAATAGATTAATATCATTAGAATTTAGTGTACTCGCAGTAAGTGTAGAATTAGTAATCAAGTAGTCAGTAACAGTAGATAAAGCATTTATAGCAGATGTACTTAAATATATTATATTTATATCATTAGAATTAATTGTACTGGCGGTAATACTTGAATTAACTGTCAAATACGCAGTAAATATAGAAGAAGCATTTAAAGTGGATGTATTTAAATCCACTAAAATACTATTTTTAGAATTAAGTGTACTGGCAGTAAGAGTAGAATTAACAGTTGCGTAATTTGTAAATATAGAAGAGGCGCGTAAAGTAGACGCATTTGAATATACTGCCATAATATTTTTAGCATTAATAGTGCTAGCAGTAAGAGTGGAATTAATAGTTAAATAATCTCTATCAATAGTGGATGTATTTAATATATAGGCATTTACAGTTACTACATTAATAGTGCTACCAGTAATACTGGTCGCATTAATTGTGCTATTATTAACTGTACTAGCATTTGTTATAGTATTATTAACTATATTACTATTAAAAGTACTAACATTGAGTGTACTGGCTGTAATACTATTTGTACTCAGAGTACTGGCAATAAGAGTACTTGTAGTAAAAATACTGGCATTAATAGTACTAGCACTAAGTGTACTGATAGTAAACGTACTTGTAGTAAATGTACTAATATTAGTGGTCTGCGTGTTAGTTATATTATTATTAATTGTATTTGTGGTAAATGTACTAGCATTAATTGTGCTATTATTAACTGTACTAGCATTAGTTACATTCGTAGTAAGTATACTGGTACTAATTGTACTGGCAGTAAGTGTACTAACATTAATTGTACTAGCATTATATACAGCTACATTAAAAGTACTGACGTTAAATACTTGTGTGCTAATCATATTAGAATTAAATGTACTTGCGTTAAATATATTGGATGTAATCGTATTAGAAGTCATTGTACTGGCATTGAGTACATTTGTATTGAGAATACTGCTGTTAAATACATTAATATTAATACTGCTGGCAGTTACTGTACTGATACTTATATTATCAGAGAAAAGAGCGATTCCGTTACTACTAGTTACAAAAATATTATTAGCAGGAACAACATCACCGTTAGATTGATATGCTACTGTGTTTCGGAGTGTCAAAAATCCATAATCTCTGGATGACATTCAATCTAATTCTATAATCATAATTAATTTGTATACTATACGAGTATAATTATGATTTTATGATTTTTGTTTTAAATATTTGTATATATATTAAGTTACTGTATTATTAATTAAATAGTTATATACCTTTTCTAAAAAATTTATCTCATAATATTCTTTATATTTCTTATATATTTTATCATCTATTTTAATGTGTTTAAATTGCGCAGGATTTTTCATTAAAATAATTTCAAAGAATTGAGATGGATATAAATTATAATTAGTATCCTCCATAACATATACTATTTTTTATTATATATATCAATAATAACAATCATATTATCTTAATAATTTAAATTCTTTATATTCTATTCTGCAGTCCATTCAAGCCATGCTCCAACTGTATTTAGGAAGGCAGTACCATTAGAAGCTAAACTAGCAGTGACAGTAAATAACATGACATTTTCTCTTGATATTTCACTAAGTCCTTGGTTTATCTGGGATGTTGTCTGAGTAGCAGCTGTTGTTCTTATATTAATTATATTAGTACCTGACTTATTAAAACTAGGTGCTATTCTCATTTGTACTGGAAAATATATAATACAAAGGTGGGATCCAGTCGCAAAGAATGTAGCTACAGATATTAAATAACTACTTGAATCTGCTGTAATACGATAATAATAACGCTGGCAGAATCTTAATTGTATCCAATATTCGATTGTTTGATAAGGAGACGCAATTGATCCATAATCAAATTGAAATCCTGTAATATCAAATGTTACACCAGTAGATAATTGTGTAAATACGGTGCTTGTTTGTGCTGTATTAGTGCCTCCAAATCCGCCACCTTGAGCAACTGTTGACCAAACATTATTAGATATACTTCCATATAGACTAAGCCAATTCGCAGATTTTAAATAAATTATAGTTAAAGTAAGTGCCATTGTTCCATCAGTAAAATCCCAAGTTAATCCTGTTCCAGAATTAAAAGTTATACTATTTCTTTGCCATGTATTTGCGGATGAACTAGTTACTGAGTCAACTACTATACCTCTAGTTGTGGCAGAATTAGTATTATTAGCCATAGATATACTAAATATAAATGAAGCTACTGAACTACGTGTCCAAAATGATAATGTTAATTGTGGAGCTGTTGTTGTTGAATTCTGCATTAATTCTCTTACTTGTCTTGCTTCAATCTGTTGATACATATTTCCATAACTATTTGATAATACTGTTGTTCCAGTTACTCTCATATAATAATTAAAGTTAGGAAGATCTGAGACTGATAGTTGTTGAACAGTCAAAGCAGCAGCCCCCCTAGCCCATCCTGACCATCTATCTAAAGGAAAGGCTATAAAACCCTCTGATGAAGAATCAGTACTAATTGCGCCCTTATTTCTTTGATTTACACTCATATCACCATTAATAACATTTATATAGGGTGTTGGTGTAGTTATTGTTACTACTTCTTTTGTAGTTGTATTATAAGTTAAGTATCCTGGTGATGTATTTAAGGTACTTTGACTAGTATTATATGCTGATTTAATTGGTGATATATATAATCCATTTGATGTATCGGTATTTAAAGTTGTACCTGAAGCATTTAGAACAATTGTATTTGTGGACTGATTGGTTTGTCCTGCTAAATATCCTATTGCGATAGCACTAGCTTGTTGACCACTCTGTCCTGCCTGATTACCAATTGCTACAGCATTTGCCAGTTGACCAGTTGATCCAGCATTAGAACCTATATGAACTCTATCAGTTGTATCAGCTTGCCAACTAGCAGGTGTTGTTGTAGTATCCCAGTATATATAGTTGGAATAATTCAAACCTACTGCTCCAATAACACCAGTTGGGCCTGTAAATCCAGTTCTTCCTGCTGTACCAGTTGTACCAGTTGGACCAGTTGTACCAGTTGTACCAGTAGGACCTGTACCAACCATACCAGTTGGACCAGTTGTACCAGTTGTGCCTGTTTGACCAGTTGGGCCTGTAAATCCAGTTGGGCCTGTAGGCGTAACAGTATATCCAACCTCATATGTTGTTGTATTATAACTTAATACGAGATTTGATCCAGCTGTATTTCTAATAGGCCGAATATAAAGTGAATTATCTACTGTTGTAGGTAAAGATATTCCTGACGCATTTAGAACTATTGTGTTTGTAGATTGATTAGTTGGTCCTGCCAGATTGCCTATGGCAATAGCATTCTGACCTTGATTACTATTTCCAGCCTGAAATCCGATCGCAATCGCATTAGTAGATTGACTAGCTTGTCCAGCCTCTCTTCCTATGGCAATAGCATTCTGTCCCTGGCTATTCTGTCCAGCTGGATAGTATCCCATCGCGATGGCACTGGTAGATTGACTAGTTTGTCCAGCACCAGATCCTATCGCAACTGCGTAATTGTTCTGATTACTATTTCCTGCGTAATATCCTATTGCGACAGCATTATCGCTTTGACCACTTTCAGCAGCTCTATCTCCTACTGCTACAGCCGAAGAACCCTGACCAGTAAATCCAGCATTATTTCCTATTGCGACAGCTAATAACTGTTGACTAGTTTGTCCAGCATTCTTTCCTATGTGAACTCTGTTAGTTGTATCAGCTTGCCAACTAGCAGGTGTTGTTGTAGTATCCCAGTATATATAGTTGGAATAATTCAAACCTATTGCTCCAATAACTCCAGTTGGGCCTGTAAATCCAGTTGTTCCTCCTATACCCGCTGCGCCTGTTGGGCCAGTTGTACCAGTTGTACCAGTTGTTCCAGTCGGACCAGTTGGACCTGTTGGACCTGTTGTACCTGTTGTACCAGTTGGACCTGTAGGACCTGTACCAACCATACCAGTTGGACCAGTTGTACCAGTTGTACCTGTTTGACCAGTTGGACCTGTAAATCCAGTTGGGCCTGTAGGCGTAACAGTATATCCAACCTCATATGTTGTTGTATTATAACTTAATACGAGATTTGATCCAGCTGTATTTCTAATAGGCCGAATATAAAGTGAATTATCTACTGTTGTAGGTAAAGATATTCCTGACGCATTTAGAACTATTGTGTTTGTAGATTGATTAGTTGGTCCTGCCAGATTGCCTATGGCAATAGCATTCTGACCTTGATTACTATTTCCAGCCTGAAATCCGATCGCAATCGCATTAGTAGATTGACTAGCTTGTCCAGCCTCTCTTCCTAGGGCAATAGCATTCTGTCCCTGGCTATTCTGTCCAGCTGGATAGTATCCCATCGCAATAGCGCTAGTAGATTGATTACTTTGTCCAGCACCAGATCCTATGGCAACTGCGAAACTATTCTGACTACTATTTCCTGCGAAATATCCTATTGCGACAGCATTATCGCCTTGACCACTTTCAGCAGCTCTATCTCCTACTGCTACAGCCGAAGAACCCTGGCCAGTAAATCCAGCATTATTTCCTATTGCGACAGCTAATAACTGTTGACTAGTTTGTCCAGCATTTTTTCCTATGTGAACTCTATTAGTTGTATCAGCTTGCCAACTAGCAGGTGTTGTTGTAGTATCCCAGTATATATAGTTGGAATAATTCAAACCTACTGCTCCAATAACACCAGTTGGGCCTGTAGGTCCAGTTCTTCCTGCTGTACCAGTTGGACCTGTTGTACCAGTTGTACCAGTTGTTCCAGTCGGACCAGTTGGACCTGTTGTACCTGTTGTACCTGTTGTACCTGTTGTACCAGTTGGACCTGTAGGACCTGTACCGACCATACCAGTTGGACCTGTTGTACCAGTTGTACCAGTTGTACCAGTTGGACCTGTAAATCCAGTTGGGCCTGTAGGTGTAACAGTATATCCAACCTCATATGTTGTTGTATTATAACTTAATACAAGATTTGATCCAGCTGTATTTCTAATAGGTGCAACAAAAAACCCTGAAATTGTATTAGATAAATCAGTTCCTGAAGCATTTAATATTATACTACTAGGTTGACAAGAAGTTGATCCTGCATTATAACCTATTGCGATTGAATTATTTCCTTGACTATTATAGGCTGCGTTATAACCTATCGCAACTGAATTAGCACCTTGATATTTATTTGCGGCTAGAGTTCCTATAGCAATTGAGTTTGATATAATTGTTAGTTGACTAATACTATATGTTATACTACCAACAGTAGTTAATGAATTAGAAGCTTGTCCACTATTATTATTATTTCCATTAAATTGATACCATAGAATTGGCAATGACAACCCCCCAGTGATAGGCTGTCCTTTTAAGTTATATAATAATCTAATATTACTTAATGTAAGAACACTACTATAGAGTCTAAAATCTTGTATTAGTCCATTAAATCCATTAGTAGAAGTACCATTTCCACTAAATTTAAATGATAATAAATTGCCGCCATCAAAAGTTGGAATAGTACCAGCTTGATATACAAGATTAGAATTTATATATACATCATTATCAGCTGCGTTGTCAGTCGAACCTGTTACTGTTATAAAATACCAAGTATTAGTTGATTGTATTATGTTGGTGGAGTTTGTTATACTAAATGATAAATTACCTATATAACCTAATATTATATTTCCATAAGTAGCATCATTTTTAAGCGATACTGATATATTACCTGTACCTGGTACACCAGAAGACTGGTCTATTATATAAGCAGTACTATTAACTGGAGGAAATGTAGTAAAATTTACCCAAAATGAAATAGTCCATGGTGTAGCTAGTAAATATGGTAAGGATACTAATCTATTATTATTCGTACTGCCTGCTGTATTATTAAAATATGCTGCCTGACTATTTTGTAGATTAGTTTGTCCAGCCTGTAGTCCTATTGCGATAGAACTGACTCCTTGATTATTCTGTCCAGCATTATATCCTATTGCGACAGCACTAGTAGATTGACTAGCTTGTCCAGCATCTTTTCCTATGGCAATTGCGTCCTGTCCCTGAGAATCCTGTCCAGCTGGATAGTATCCCATTGCGATGGCGCTAGTAGATTGTCTAGTTTGTCCAGCACCAGATCCTATCGCAACTGCGTAACTGTTCTGATTACTATTTCCTGCGTAATATCCTATTGCGACAGCATTAGGAAATTGACTAGATGCAGCAGCATTATCTCCTATTGCTATAGCTGAAGTATTCTGATTATTATTTCCAGCATTATTTCCTATTGCGACTGCTAATGACTGTTGACTAGTTTGTCCAGCATTCTTTCCTATGTGAACTCTACTAGTTGTATCAGCTTGCCAACTGGCAGGTGTTGTTGTAGTATCCCAATATATATAGTTAGAATAATCTACACCTACTGCTCCAATAACTCCAGTTGGGCCTGTAAATCCAGTTCTTCCTGCCATACCAGTTGTACCAGTTGTACCAGTTGTACCAGTTGGGCCAGTTGGGCCAGTTGGGCCAGTTGTACCAGTTGTACCAGTTGTACCAGTTGTACCAGTTGGACCTGTAGGACCTGTACCAACCATACCAGTTGGACCAGTTGTACCAGTTGTACCTGTTTGACCAGTTGGACCTGTAAATCCAGTTGGGCCTGTAGGCGTAACAGTATATCCAACCTCATATGTTGTTGTATTATAACTTAATACGAGATTTGATCCAGCTGTATTTCTAATAGGCCGAATATAAAGTGAATTATCTACTGTTGTAGGTAAAGCTATTCCTGACGCATTTAGAACTATTGTGTTTGTATTTTGATTAGTCGGTCCTGCCAGATTTCCTATGGCAATAGCATTTTGACCCTGACTACTATTTCCAGCTTGAAATCCTATTGCGATAGCATTAGTAGATTGATATTCTTTTCCAGCTTCTCTTCCTATGGCAATAGCATTCTGTCCCTGGCTAGTCTGTCCAGCTGGATAGTATCCCATTGCGATGGCACTTGTAGATTGACTAGTTTGTCCAGCACCAGATCCTATAGCAACTGCGAAACTACTCTGTCCACTATTTCCAGCTTGAAATCCTATTGCTACAGCACTATCGCCTTGATTAAGTATACCCGTCTTATCTCCTATAGCTACTGCTGAAGTACCCTGATTATTATTTCCAGCACTATTTCCTATTGCGACTGCTAATGACTGTTGACTAGTTTGTCCAGCATTTCTTCCTATATGAACTCTATCAGTTGTATCAGCTTGCCAACTAGCAGGTGTTGTTGTAGTATCCCAGTATATATAGTTGGAATAATTCAAACCTACTGCTCCAATAACACCAGTTGGG
>Ga0214921_10001745_pt1 | contig 36580 bp, 31 predicted proteins | sample LL1505_MetaG_FD_177992 | JGI IMG/M metagenome (GOLD analysis project Ga0214921, IMG submission 177992) | Freshwater microbial communities from Lake Lanier, Atlanta, Georgia, United States - LL-1505 | ecosystem: Environmental > Aquatic > Freshwater > Lake | place: USA: Georgia | collected... | reverse complement strand
TGCTGGATTGGCCCAATCGGCCATTGCACATCATCCATCCAGATGGCAAACCCAGCCAAAGTCGCTGGCGAATGCTGGAGTCGAGCGACTCCGCCAGTTTGATAGAACTCGAACCCGTTACCGGCCGTACGCACCAACTTCGCGTGCATATGCAAAGCATTGGCCATCCTATGTTGGGAGATTCTTTGTACGCCCCCCATGAGGTTCGCGCCTTGACGCCAAGGCTCATGTTGCACGCCAAAAGTATCCGCTTGGCCCACCCCTTCACCACAGAACCGTTATCTTTTGATGTAACGCAAACTTGGTCTGCATCCCCGCCCTATCTCAATGTCTTTTAGTAAGGCTCACGAATAGATGCGGTTGCACACTACGCAGGTTTATTTGTTCATGATTCAAATTTGGAGATACATATGCGTGAAGTAGTCGTTGTCAGCGGTGTGCGTACCGCCATTGGTACCTATGGTGGTAGTTTGAAAGATACGCCACCAACAGAGCTTGCAGCCCACGTTGTACGTGAATCGCTTTACCGCGCAGGCGTCGAAGGAAAAGATGTAGGCCACGTAGTCTTTGGTCACGTCGTGAACACCGAACCCAAAGATATGTACCTGTCGCGCGTCGCAGCGATTAACGGTGGTTGCGTGGAAGGCACGCCCGCATTCAACGTCAACCGTCTTTGCGGATCTGGCTTGCAAGCGATTGTGTCTGCCAGTCAAGCCATCATGCTTGGAGATTGCGACATCGCCATTGGTGGCGGCGCAGAAAACATGAGTCGCGGCCCCTATGCATCGTTAAGTGCACGCTGGGGCGCACGCATGGGCGACAGCAAGATGGTCGACATGGTGGTCGGCGCATTACACGACCCATTCCACACCATCCATATGGGCGTTACCGCTGAAAACGTTGCGGCCAAATATGGCATCACCCGTGACATGCAAGACGCGCTAGCCGTTGAAAGCCATAACCGCGCACAACGTGCCACTGAAGCGGGTTACTTCAAAGACCAAATCGCGCCATTCATGTTGAAGAGTAAAAAAGGTGAAGTGGCCTACACATTAGATGAGCACTTCCGAGCAGATTGCAAGCTAGAAGACATGGCGAAATTAAAGCCAGTCTTCATCAAAGAAAACGGCACTGTCACGGCCGGCAATGCATCAGGTATCAACGATGCAGCAGCCGCAGTCGTTTTGATGGAAGCTAAAACGGCTCAGGCACGCAGCGCAAAACCTTTGGCGCGTCTGGTTGCATATGCTCACACTGGGCTTGATCCAAAAATTATGGGTATGGGCCCAGTCTCTGCATCACGCTTGGCGTTACAGAAAGCAGGTTTGACCACCAACGATATGGACGTGATCGAAGCCAACGAAGCGTTTGCCGCGCAAGCCTGTGCAGTGACTAAAGAGCTTGGTCTTGATCCAGCCAAGGTCAATCCCAATGGTTCTGGTATTTCTCTTGGGCATCCTATTGGTGCTACGGGTGCATTGATTACTGTGAAGGCTTTGCATGAGCTTCAACGTATCAAAGGTAAATATGCTTTGGTCACTATGTGTATTGGTGGTGGGCAGGGGATTGCTGCTGTTTTTGAGCGTCTTTAAGTCTTTTTATCCTTCGGTTTATTTCGTTGTCATAGTAGGAGTTGTTTAGCGTTGCACGGCCCATACGACTTAGGTGCCTTGTTACGCTCATGTCCCCCGAGAGGCGCTAAGCGCCTCTCTCCTCCTTTACTTCGCTACACAAGGCACCCAAGCCGTATGAGCCTTTGGGCGAAAGTTTGCAAAGCCAACGGCGAGCAAACACCCCTTAATGCGACAAGGGATGGGGTTGGGTATCTGTTGTAGCGAAGTAAAGGAGGAGATTCAGGCGTAGCCTGAATCGGGGGACATGAGCGTAAACAGATGCCCAAGCCCATCCCCCACTGCCAAAGAAGTAAAAAACCTAAGCGTAACGAAGACGCGCCAAAGCAGCCCCATCAGCCAAAGCCTGCAATTTCTTCATAGCAACTTCACGACTCATAGGCGCCAACCCACAATTGGTACAAGCAATCAACCGATGCTTAGGCACAAACTGCAAGGCCTTGCCAATCGTGTCTGCAATTTGCTCAGGCGTTTCAATTTCTTCGCTGGCCACATCAATCACGCCAACCATTACGTCTTTGTCTTTCAGCAAAGCCATCATCTCTGGAGGCACATGCGAGTGGTAGCACTCAAGACTAACTTGTTTGATACTGCTCTTAGCCAACGCAGGAAACACTTTTTCATATTGACGCCATTCGTCACCCAAAGTTTTTTTCCAATTATTGTTGGCTTCAATGCCGTAGCCATAGCAAATATGTACCGCAGTTGTGCAAGTTAACCCTTGCGCTGCACGCTCCAAGGCTTTGACGCCCCAGTCTGCGGCTTCGTCTAGATAGACGTTGAAAGCAGGCTCATCGAATTGGATGATGTCTACGCCATCAGCCTGCAAAGCCAATGCTTCTTGGTTTAGTAACTCAGCAAATGCAAACGCCATATCGATGCGGCCTTGCACGGGGTCTTTGCCTTTGCCATAAAAGCGGTCGGCGACAGTGTCGACGATGGTCATCGGACCAGGCAATGTGAATTTGAGTTTTTTCTTGGTGTGGGCACGCGCTAGTTGCGCTTCGAATGCATGCACACGCCCTTTGAGTCGTAGAGGTGCTATGACTTGTGGCACTTGTGCGTCATAGCGGTTGTTGCGAATGCCCATGGTGACTTTGTTTTCGAAGTCTATGCCTTCTACTTGCTCTAAAAATCCATGTACAAAGTGCTGACGCGATTGTTCACCGTCACCAATCACATCTAATCCTGCATCTTCTTGCGCTTTGATCCACAGCAAGGTGGCATCGGCTTTGGCGCGCATCAGCGCATCGCCTTCGGCCTGCCATTTGGGCCACAGTTTGTTGGTCTCAGCGAGCCATTCAGGCTTAGGCAAACTACCAGCGATTGCTGTTGAAAACATAGGGCACTCCAATGGGTTGGGATTTATAAAATTTCTTGCGCGAGCAATTCATATGAGCGCGCTTGGGCAACTGGGTCATGCGTCCAAGTGATAACGACTATTTCTTCTATTTGTAAACGCTCAGCAAGAGCACGTAATTTGCGCACGACTTGCTTGGCACTTCCCACCAAAGCGTTTTCTTTTAGTTCGGTCAAGGCACGTTGTTCGCCTGATGAGTAATTACGTACCGCCTGCTCTGGAGGTAACAAGGGATCGGTACGTCCTAGGTTGCGATCCATCTTCCACCTTGCCCGGCTTTCAAACAATCGCCATGCTTCTTCTTCGGTGTCTGCGGCCAAGGCCCAGACACAAACAACCGCTTCAGGTTTGGATCTGGATTGACTCGGACGAAAGTTACTGCGATACAAATGCATTGCTTGGTCAGCCCCTTGACCATCGGTAATGAAATAGGCAAATGCATACGGCAGACTCAAATGCGCCGCAAGTTGTGCGCCATAGTCTGAACTCCCAAGCATCCACAGATCAGGCGCAGTTGGTCCACTGGGATATGCAAATACGCCATGGCCAGGATGTCCAGCTGGAAGCGGTTCACCTGAAACCCACGCTCGCAACTCCATCACTTGCTGGGGAAAGTTGTCACTCGCATAGCGATCTGGGTTGAGCAACTGCGCTGTACGTCCGTCACTTCCTGGAGCGCGACCAACGCCTAAATCAATACGGCCAGGCGCCAATGCATCAAGCACACGAAATTGTTCCGCTACTTTTAAAGGCGCGTAATGCGGAAGCATCACGCCAGCACTGCCCAAACGAATGCTTGTGGTTTGTGCAGCAATCGCTGCCATCAAAACTTCTGGCGCTGTTCCAACAATGCTGGGATGACTATGGTGCTCACTCACCCAAAAACGTTTGTAGCCCCATGCTTCGCACTTGGAAGCAAGCGCGAGAGTTTGGCGGATAGTGGCATCTTGTGGACGCCCAGCGCCTGCAGCAGATTGGTCAAGAACTGAGAGTGTTAGCACGGGAGCTAGCTTAACTGCATTGCAAATGTCGCGCTGTCACACGGGTAACCATCTGGGTTCTTTTGATTTTTGCAAATCAACTACAGGCGGTTATCCAAAACTTCTGTTGAGTTTTGTCGTTTTTAACAGTTATAGGGCATTGGCAGTAACTGACTCAGCATTAGAGACAGTCTCCGCCTCTTGTAATGCACGCCACATCACTTTGCCGCTTCCACTTTTTGGTAGCGCATCGACAAATTGCACATGGGTGGGCGCTTTATAAATCGCCATATTTTCACGACACCAGTCGATGATGTCTTGCTCATTCATTTGGTCTTTGTGCGACGCACGCAATACAACCACAGCTTTCACCGTTTCACCGCGGTAGGCATCGCGGGTAGAGATAATGCAAGCTTCTTGAATGGCAGGGTGCTTAAACATCAAAGCCTCCACTTCAGCGGGCCACACTTTGAAGCCAGAAGCATTGATCATCCGCTTGAGTCGATCAGTGATGAAAAAATACCCGTCTTCATCGACTCGGCCCAAATCACCCGATCTGAAAAAGCGCTTTCCATCCATATCAAAAAAGGCCGCCTCAGTTGCGTCTGGGCGTTTCCAATATCCGTTAAAGATTTGCGGACCATGCATCACGATTTCACCTGACTGGCCAGGCGGTACTTCTTCCAAAGTCTCAGGGTCAACCACGCGTGCGTCAACGCTCATAAAAGGAATGCCCAAACACTGCTGCTTAGGGTTGTCTGGCGGATTGTTGTGTGAAGGCGCTGCAGTCTCAGTGAGGCCATATCCTTCTGAATAACTCAAACCATATAAATCAAGCAAACGTTGTGCAACCGCCTGTGGCATGGCGGCTCCTCCGCCACCAATATGCACCAAACTCTTCAGGTTGAACTTATCAAAATTTGGGCTGCCCAAGAGGTCAATCACCATGGTGGGGATATTCGTCCAATGGCTGACTTGCCATTTTGAAATCAAACGCCCGGCTAGCTCACGTTCCCAACGCGGCATCAAAACCAAAGTTGCACCCATAAAAATGCCTGCATGCATGACGCTTGTCATACCCGTGATGTGAAACATGGGAACCACCAACAGACCGATATTTTCATGGGTGCCATTTCCCCAATATGCCGAAGCCATAGCGTTATGCATGATGCTGCGATTCGGATGCATGCAACCTTTAGGCAGGCCAGTGGTGCCACTGGTGTAAGGTAATACGGCCAAGTCTTCTATGCCTACCGTAAGAGGGCCAAGTTCTAAATGGTTGGCTAAAGCATGCGGCCAATCGAGCGCCTCGCCGCCATGGACTTGGGGCAAAGCATGTTTTGTAAAAAGCCATTCATGCCAAGCGGCAGGTGGGGCATCGTCTCCTTGTACATCAGGATTGAAGGCATCCGTGAAATGCGTAACTACCATGTGTTTGAGTCCCTGGCCTGCAGGTAATTCATTGCTAGCCTTGGCTAAATCAGCAGCCAAGTCTGCCGTGGTGATAGCCACGCGTGCGTCTGGATCGGTGATGTAGTGCTTGAGTTCTTCCGCGCGGTTCATCGGATTGACTGGAACCACCACTGCGTTGGCACGAAGGATCGCGAAATGTGCAACCACCAACTGCGGGCAATTTTGCATATTCAAAATAACGCGATCTCCTTTTTGTACGCCCACGCTTTGCAAATAAGCCGCCAATCGTTCTGCTTGACTGCGTAAATCCGCATAGGACAGTCGGGTGCCTAAAAAAATCAGTGCGTCTTTGTTTGGGAAACGACGCGCACTGATATCCAAGTTGTCCCATAACGTAGTCTCAGGCAGAGAAAGTGAATGGGGCAACCTATGGGGCCAAAAAGAATAATGCGGTTTCATAAGGGCTAGATTAGCGGGCAGATACACATTTGCCCATTCGGGAAGCCCCTATCGGTGTTTATGTCAGGTACTTGCCGCCGCTTTTTCCGCTTGCATACGTTGGTTGATGTGGCGCACTGACATAAGCGCCCCCAAATACCCACGCAGCCACTCTAGGTCAATAGGTTTATGCAACAACTGCACGCCATCAGGTAAGCCACCTTTCGCTTTCACCTGTTCTGGGCGTAGGCCCGTCATGGCGACGACTGCCATGCTTTTAAAACTACCGTGTTCATGCAGAGTTTTAACGAAATCAAATCCGTTGACATGAGGCATCACCAAGTCTGTCAACAACACTTGTGGATGCAGGTTCGGCATGTCCAACATCGCCTCAATGGCGGAGGCGTACATCGTGACGTCTAGGGGTAAGCCCCAGCGGTCAAAATTTGTTTGTAGCATCAAACGGGTTGACGCATCGTCTTCGACAACGATGATTTTCAGCCGCTGTTCTCCCAGCATCAATGCATTGGGGTGGAGGTTGTGGCGATGTTGGTACTCTTGTATCGATTTCAAAGAAATGCGACGATGACCACCATTGGTTCGCCAAGCCCGCAACTCGTTTCTCTCCACCAAGCCTTGCACGGTTCCAATTGATATCCCCAGCACTTTGGATGCATAACTGGTTCCGCAAAAACTTTCATAACCATCTGAGCCCTTGGCAAAATCCATCGCAAATCCCTTAAATGATGAAAAAAATAAATTAAATACTTATTATTAATTTTAATTATTAAAACCAATGAAAGCAATACATAACAATTCTTTGACTTCGCTACAAAGTGTCTTAGTTGGCCACTACACCGACGATAGGCGACCTACGGGGTGCACCGTAGTGCTATGCCCTCAAGGAGCAGTTGCGGGCGTAGATGTCCGCGGCGCTGCTCCTGGAACGCGAGATACGGATGCCCTGTCGCCCTCCAACACAGTGCAAGAAGTACACGGCGTTTTGTTGACCGGTGGCAGCGCTTATGGTTTGGATGCCGCTGGTGGCGTTATGCGTTGGCTCGAAGAACGCGGTCATGGCTTGCAAGTCGGGCCAGCGATCGTGCCCATCGTGCCGGCGGCAGTTATTTTTGATTTGTGGGTCGATGATTTTTCAAAGGCCAGGGGTGAGCCCACAAAAAATCCGCGCATTCGCCCTGACGCACAAGCTGGATACCTTGCCTGTCAGGTTGCCAACTCAGAGCCTGTCCAACAGGGCAATGTGGGCGCGGGCGCTGGAGCCACACTGGGCAAGCTCAATGGCCCAGATTGCGCGATGAAAGGCGGGATTGGAAGCGCCAGCCTGTGCGTCCGCGGCGTGACGGTGGCAGCTTTGATAGTTTGTAATGCACTGGGCGATGTGTTTGATCCGCAGACAGGCAAACTTTTAGCAGGCGCCCGCCTTAGTGCAGATAGCCGAGAACTTTTGGACATTGTTAAAGCCCAACTCAATGGCCAAAGTATTTCTAATCCACAAGCTGGAAGCAACACCACCATAGGCGTAGTTGCTACAGACGCTGTGCTTACAAAACCCCAAGCGCATCGTCTGGCGCAGGTCGCGCACGATGGTTTAGCACGAAGCATTCGCCCTGTTCATACGTCCATGGACGGCGACACCTTGTTTGCCTTAGGCACAGGCACCAGCGGCCAAGCCGCGGACATGATGTTGCTGAGCACCATGGCCGCAGAGGTCACCGCCATAGCGGTGGTCAATGCGGTGCGGGCCGCCAAAGACTTGCGCTTTGGCCAAAGGTGGTGGCCGGCAATGGGCTAACTGGGAAAGCCGAGTTTTGCTGAAGGGCCCTTTGCAAGCAGCGTTATTTGAGAGCTTTAAAACGCGTGCGCTTAGGCTTGGCACCTTCTTCACCCAAACGCTTCTTCTTGTCGGCTTCGTACTCTTGGTAGTTACCGTCAAAAAAAGTCCACTGCGAATCGCCTTCACAAGCCAAGATATGCGTAGCAATGCGGTCCAAGAACCAGCGGTCATGGCTGATCACCATTATGCTGCCAGCAAACTCCAATAGCGCGTCTTCCAGAGCGCGCAAGGTTTCCACATCTAAATCGTTGGAAGGTTCATCCAGTAACAACACATTACCGCCGGCTATGAGTGTTTTGGCCAAATGCAATCGTCCGCGTTCACCGCCAGAAAGGGTACCGACGCGTTTTTGTTGATCACCCCCGTTGAAGTTGAAACGTCCGCAATATGCGCGGCTAGCCATTTCAAACTTACCAACGGTCAAGATATCGAGTCCGCCAGAGATGTCTTCCCACACGGTTTTGTCGTTAGCCAAATCTTCACGTGACTGCTCTACAAAGGCCATCTGCACAGTCTGGCCAATCTTGACTTCGCCGCTATCGGGTTGTTGCTGGCCCGCAATCATGCGAAACAGGGTTGACTTGCCGGCACCGTTCGGGCCAATGATGCCGACGATCGCGCCTGGGGGCACTTTGAAGCTGAGGTTGTCGATCAACACGCGGTTACCAAACGACTTCGTGACGTTCACAAATTCAATGACTTCTTGACCCAAACGTTCCGCTACGGGAATAAAAATCTCCTGCGTCTCATTGCGTTTTTGGTAGTCGAAGTCAGACAATTCTTCAAAGCGGGCAATACGCGCCTTGCTCTTGGCTTGGCGGCCTTTGGGATTTTGACGGACCCAATCGAGCTCTTTCTTCAAGGCTTTGGCGCGGGCTTCTTCGCCTTTTTGTTCTTTCTCTAAGCGATCTTGCTTTTGCTCTAACCAAGTGCTGTAGTTGCCCTTCCATGGAATGCCGTGGCCACGGTCGAGTTCCAAAATCCATTCGGCGGCGTTGTCCAAAAAGTAGCGGTCGTGGGTAATTGCCACCACGGTGCCAGAAAAGCGCGCGAGAAATTGCTCCAGCCAATCGACCGATTCGGCGTCCAAGTGGTTGGTGGGTTCGTCAAGCAAGAGCATGTCGGGCTTGGAGAGCAACAACTGGCACAAAGCCACGCGACGCTTTTCACCGCCTGAGAGGTTGCCGATCACAGCGTCCCACGGAGGCAGGCGCAAGGCGTCTGCGGCGATTTCAAGTTGGTGTTCACTATCGGTGCCTGCAGCAGCTATGACGGCTTCGAGTTCGCCCTGTTCGGCCGCTAGTTTGTCAAAATCGGCGTCGGGTTCTGCGTAGGCTGCGTAAATTTCTTCCAAACGGTTTTTAGCGGCTAGTACGTCGCCCATGCCGCCTTCCACAGATTGGCGAACGGTGTCCGCGTCATTGAGTTTGGGTTCTTGCGGCAAGTACCCAATCTTGATGCCAGGCATGGGCGTGGCTTCGCCCTCGATCTCTTTGTCGACACCCGCCATGATTTTGAGCAAGGTGGACTTGCCAGAACCGTTCAAACCCAACATACCGATCTTGGCGCCAGGGAAAAAACTCAGAGAAATATCTTTCAAGATATGGCGCTTGGGCGGCACGATCTTGCCGACGCGGTTCATGGTGAAAACGTACTGGGCCATTGGGTGTGTTCTTTCGGAAGCAAAGCAATAAAACGGCGATTATCCCCGCAGCCACGATCCATGCCACAATACAACCCGTTGCCGCCGCCAGTTGCCGCAACATCAGCACTTCTGCTGGAGCAGGCCCTAAACGTATTTTTAGTTTGTAGGCCATACCGCTCACCTGTAAAAATTGCCGATCTTGACTGGGTGGCCCTCGGGCCAAGCGGGTTGGTGCCATGCGCTCGGACAAGAGCGCCCTATCATGAACTTTGAAGAATTGAATTTGGCTCCGGCCATTCTGAAAGCCTTAGCCGAACAGGGCTACGACACCCCCACCCCCATCCAAGCGCAGGCCATCCCTGCTGTGCTTGCTGGTCAAGACCTACTTGCAGGCGCCCAAACGGGTACTGGTAAAACCGCCGCCTTTACCCTACCCATGCTGCACAAACTCACCATGAGCCGCAGCAAGGAAAACAAATTTGGCGTCTACGGTGTTCGCGCCTTGGTGCTCACCCCCACCCGCGAACTTGCAGCACAAGTGGAAGAGTCGGTCCGTACTTATGGCAAGTATTTGCAGCTGACATCTGCCGTTATTTTTGGCGGTGTCGGCATGAATCCCCAAATTGCCCGTATCCAAAAAGGTGTCGATATTTTGGTGGCCACTCCAGGCCGTTTGCTGGACTTACAACAACAAGGTGAACTCGACCTCTCGACCGTGCAAATTTTGGTCTTGGACGAAGCCGACCGCATGCTCGACATGGGCTTTATTCATGACGTCAAAAAAATCCTAGCCTTGGTACCTAAAGATAAGCAAAGCTTGTTGTTCTCTGCCACCTTCAGCGATGACATTCGTGAGTTGGCTAACGGATTATTGAAAAACCCACAAAGCATTCAAGTTACCCCCAGCAACACCACGGTGCAACGCATCAACCAGATCGTGCACCCTGTAGGCCGTGGCAAAAAGAAAGCACTACTCGCGCACATCATCAACGAGCACAACTGGAGTCAGGTGCTGGTCTTTACCCGCACCAAATTTGGTGCCAACAATGTGGCCGAATACCTCATCAAAAACGGCATCAACGCCATGGCTTTGCACGGCAACAAGAGCCAAACAGCTCGCACCCAAGCCTTGGCTGGATTTAAGAGCGGGGAAATCCGCGCCCTGGTCGCCACCGACATCGCAGCCCGCGGAATCGACATCGACGAATTGCCCCATGTCGTGAACTACGAAATCCCCAACATCACCGAAGACTATGTGCACCGCATTGGCCGCACCGGTCGCGCAGGTTCAAGTGGCGAAGCCGTGAGCTTGGTGTCCCTAGATGAAGAAGGCTTTATGAAAGAGATCGAGCACTTCACCAAACAGCAAGTGCCTGTTGTCCCTGTTGAAGGCTTCGGTCCAGAGCCCGACGAAAAAGCCGAACCCATTGCGATGGGCCGTCAAACACTGTGGGGCGGCTTAGGCCATCCACCCGGACGCGATGTGATGGCAGCTGCCGCACGCGCCGCGCGCCAAGAAATGATGGACCGCATCCGTGAATCCAAGGCCGCTAACGGCGGCGGTGGCCGCGCGCCTCGCCCCAACGGCCATGTCAGCCGCGATCGCAACGGCGAGCGCCCACCTCGCCATGGCGATCGTTCAGCGTTTACTGGCGAAAGGCCTCAGCAAAGCGGCGAGCGTTCTGAGTTTTCTAACGAGCGTCCAGGTTTTTCAGGAGAGCGTTCGCCCAGAAACGGCAACCGTCCCCAAGGACAGCGCCCACCCAGGCAGTTTGATAACCGCGGACCTCGTCCAGAGGGCCAACGCCCCCCCAGAGACTTTGAGGCACGTCCTCCCCGCGAACATGACGCGCGTCCTCCCCGTGATCACGAGCCCCGCGCTCCCCGTGGCGATGACGATGACTTCCAACCCCGTGCCAATGCGCACTTAGGCACCCAAAGTGGCGTCAATGCCTTTGGCCACAAAACCCAAGGTGGCGGTCAACGCCAGCCTGATCCCACACGCACCAGCGTCGACATGATGACCGAGCGCAAGCGAGGTGGCGGCGGAGGTGGCGGTTATGGCCGTCGCTCTGGCGGAGGTGGTGGCGGTGGCGGAGGTGGCCGTAGTGGAGGCGGCGGCCGAAGCGGTGGTGGTGGTGGCGGATTTAAACGCTAAAAACTGCGCCCAAAAATACCAAGCCCGCTGTTTGAGCTGACCCAACCAAGTTGGAAAAGTACAAACAGCGGGCTTGCTTGCTTACAAACTCAAAAATGATTTATTGGCATTCGGGAATCAAAGTCAATAAAGGCCGTTCGTCAAAAAAAGCCTTTAAATTTGCTAACGCCAGATCAGCCATAGCGCGGCGCGTCTCATGGGTATTGCTTCCGTTGTGCGGTGTTAGCACCACGTTGTGCAATTTGAAAAATTGTGGGTCGATATTGGGCTCATCCCAAAACACATCTAGTCCTGCGCCAGCAATGCTTTTATCTTTCAAAGCCTGGATCAGCGCGGTTTGGTCAACCACGCTACCGCGGGCGATATTGACCACAATGCCTCTCGGGCCAAGCGCCTTGAGCACTTGTGCGTTGATCATATTTTTGGTGTCGTCCCCACCTGGAACGGCAACCACTAGATAGTCTGAGTTGGTAGCGAGTTCGGTTGCTGTAGGGTAGTAGCGGAACGGGGCATTGGTTTTAGCGCGACGGCCGGTATAAGCAATAGTCATGTCAAACGCAGCCGCTCGCTTAGCAATGGCTTGCCCAATCCGCCCAAACCCCACCACACCTAAGCGCGAGCCGGTTACTTTGTGCGTCATGGTGAAGGGTTCGCTAACCCAATCTCCATTGCGCACAAATTTATCAGACTGCGGAATGCGACGGCCCATTGACAAAATCAAACCCATGGCCAAATCTGCCACGTCGTCTGTCAACACATCGGGCGTGTGGGTAACTTGTATGCCACGCTCTTTTACAGCGGCGACGTCAATACCGTCATAGCCCACACCAAAAATCGAAATCATTTTGACGTTAGGAAACATCGCCAACAACTTGCGGTCTACCTTGGATGTACTGCCCACGCCTACGAAGGCCGTCACTTTGGTAAATGCCTCGGGGTCGAGAATATGTGCATGGTCATGCAGCACATACTCTTGCTGCAAATCGTTCATCATAAAAGTGGGCACCGATGACAGCAACATAATGTCTTTGGACATAGCGTAAATCTCCGAGAAATATTGAATCTAGGCGTAACTCTACTCTTTCGTTCGTTAACATGCTTGTTGCTCACCAATCGGTTTCTACAGGAGTTTTTCAACCATGCGTCTTTTACACACCATGCTGCGCGTCGGCGACCTTCAGCGTTCCATCGATTTCTACACCCAGGCCATGGGTATGCAATTGCTGCGTACCACCAAACGCCCCGAGCAAAAATACGACCTCGCTTTTGTCGGTTACGCCAGCAATCCTGACCAAGCCGAAATAGAACTTACCTATAACTACGGCGTTTCCAACTACGAGATTGGTACAGCGTATGGCCACATTGCCTTGGGCGTGCCTGACGCCAAAGCTGCTTGCGAAAAAATTCGCCAAGCGGGCGGAAAAATCACCCGCGAAGCTGGCCCCGTCGCCGGTGGCACGGCCGTGATCGCCTTTGTGCAAGACCCGGACGGATACAAAATTGAGCTGATCGAACGCGATTTTTAAGCGCGCTAGAGGGTATTTCCTTACGAGGTAGCACCTAAAAAAGTTGTCTACTTTAGTGTCTTACTCTGGCTTGTAACCTGCGTTGCATACGCCCCAAAAACCACAATTTTCGTCTCAGGAGACTATTTCCCATGCAAACCCATCTCACCGTTAACGGCAAGTCAGTCACTGTCGAGGCGGCACCTAATACTTTATTGGTGCAAGCCCTGCGTGAACACCTCCATCTAACCGGCACCCATGTGGGTTGCGACACCGCGCAGTGCGGTGCTTGTACCGTCATCGTCAACGGCGACGCGGTGAAGTCTTGCAATATGCTGCTGGCCCAAGTAGCCGACGCACAAATCACCACCATCGAAGGCTTGGCCAAGCCTGACGGCACCATGCACCCCATGCAAGCCGCTTTCAAAGAGTGCCACGGCCTGCAATGCGGCTTTTGTACACCTGGCATGGTGATGAGTGCGGTGGATTTATGCAAAAAACACCCCAACGCCAGCGAACAAGAGATTCGCGAACAGCTCGAAGGCAATCTGTGCCGCTGCACGGGTTACCAAAACATTGTCAAAGCAGTGCAGCATGGCGCTGCTGCCATGAAGTCCTAAACCAATACTTAATTCAGGAGACAAACCATGGGTGCATCTGACTTTTCCAAACTCCCCCACATTGGGGAATCCTTACGTCGCAAGGAAGATTACCGTTTCTTGACGGGCGCTGGCCAATACACCGACGACGTGCAAATGGCCAATATGACGCACGCCTACTTCGTGCGTTCACCCCACGCGCATGCGCACATCAAATCGATCGACAAAAAAGCTGCTTTGGCAGCCCCTGGCGTCATCGGTATTTTTGATGGCCAAGACGTCGCAGGCGACAGCATCAATGGCTTGCCTTGCGGCTGGCTGATCACCGACACCAGTGGCCAACCGATGAAGGAACCCGCCCACCCCATCTTGGCACAAGGCAAGGTGCGCTATGTCGGCGACCACGTCGCCATGGTGGTGGCTGAAACTCTCGAGCAAGCCCGTAACGCCGCTGAATTGGTCCATGTCGATTACGACGTTTTACCAGCGGTTGTGGATGTCCTTGATGCCGCCAAAGCCACTGCTTTGCACGAAGTCGCTCCTGACAACCATTGCTATAAATGGGCGATCGGTGACAAAGCCCAAGTAGACGCCGCATTTGCCAAAGCTGCGCACATCACCAAACTCGACCTGATCAACAACCGTCTGGTACCCAACCCGATGGAGCCGCGCGCTGCAATTGGTTCTTTCAACCGCGCTAACGACGAATACACCTTGTATGTGTCCAACCAAAATCCGCACGTCGAGCGCTTGCTGATGACAGCCTTTGTGCTGGGCTTGCCTGAACACAAAGTGCGCGTAATCGCACCCGATGTCGGCGGCGGATTTGGCGCCAAGATTTATCTCTACGCCGAAGACGTGTGCCTAACTTGGGCATCTAAGAAACTCAATCGCAACATCCGCTGGACATGCGACCGTTCTGAAGCGTTCTTGTCTGACGCGCACGGACGCGACCACGCCAGCCACGCCGAAATGGCGCTAGACAAAGACGGGCATTTCTTGGCACTCAAGGTACATACCAACGCCAACTTGGGAGCTTATTTATCAACCTTCTCCACTTGTGTGCCCACCATTTTGTATGCCACGTTGTTAGCCGGCCAATACAACACGCCGCAGATCTATGTCGAAGTGGATGCATGGTTTACCAACACCGCACCTGTCGATGCCTACCGTGGCGCTGGTCGCCCAGAAGCCACTTACTTACTCGAGCGTTTGGTCAGCCGCGCGGCTTGGGAAACAGGCCTTGGCCAAGACGAAATTCGCAAACGCAATTTCATCAAAGCCTTCCCCTACCAAACCCCTGTGGCTTTGCAATACGACACAGGCGACTTCCATGCCTGCATGAACGAATCGCAAAAACTCGCCGATGTCGCTGGCTTTGAAAAGCGCAAAACTGCGAGCGCTGCTAAAGGCATGTTGCGCGGCATCGGTTACTCGAGTTACATCGAAGCCTGTGGCATTGCACCTAGCAATATCGCCGGCGCTTTGGGCGCGCGAGCTGGCTTGTTTGAGTGCGGCGAAATTCGTGTGCACCCTACTGGCAGCGTGACGGTATTCACTGGCTCGCACAGCCATGGACAAGGCCATGAAACCACGTTTGCACAAGTGGTGGCTGCGCGTTTGGGTATCCCAGTTGAGAACGTCGACATCGTCCACGGCGACACCGGGCGCGTGCCTTTTGGCATGGGCACTTATGGTTCTCGCTCTATCTCCGTGGGGGGTGCGGCCATCATGAAGGCCTTGGACAAAATCGAATCGAAAGCGAAAAAAATCGCTGCCCATTTGATGGAAGCCGCCGACACCGACATCGAATTCGCCAACGGCGAGTTCTCTGTCAAAGGCACGGACAAAAAAATCCCGTTCGGTCAAGTGGCGCTTACCGCCTATGTGCCGCACAACTACCCACTCGACAAACTCGAGCCTGGCTTGAACGAAACTGCGTTCTATGACCCCACTAACTTCACCTTCCCAGCAGGCACTTACATCGCTGAGGTGGAAGTCAACCCCAACACGGGCGAAGTGAAGTTAGACCGCTTCACGGCAGTGGATGACTTTGGCACCATCATCAACCCCATGATTGTGGAAGGCCAAGTCCACGGTGGTTTGGTCCAAGGCATTGGACAAGCTTTGATGGAGCGTTGTGTGTACGACCGCGAAACTGGCCAGTTGCTCACAGGCTCGTTCATGGACTACGCCATGCCCCGCGCGGATGACTTCCCAGAGTTCAAGATTGGCCATGTCTGCACACCTTGTACCCACAACCCTTTAGGCACCAAAGGTTGCGGCGAAGCCGGTGCAATTGGCTCGCCCCCAGCTGTTATCAACGCCGTCCTTGACGCATTGGCTCCGTTAGGCGTCAAAGATTTGGATATGCCAGCCTCTCCCCACCGTGTGTGGGAAGCGATTCAGGCGGCCCACGCTTAAATAAAATTAGAAGGAATTAGATATGTACGCATTTACCTACGAACGCCCCTCCGCCACCGCGGACGCCGCCAAACTCGTCAAAGCCGGTGGACAAGCATTGGCTGGTGGCCAAACCCTGTTGGCCTCGATGAAGCAACGCCTGATGCAGCCAGAACAGCTGGTCGACTTGGGCAAGATTGCTGAACTCAAAGGCATCAAAAAAGACGGTAACAACATCGTCATCGGCGCCATGGTGCGCCACCAAGATGTAGAGAACAACACTGATGTGAAAAAGCACATCCCTGCACTCGCAGCCTTAGCCGCTGGCATTGGTGACAAGCAAGTGCGCGCCATGGGCACCTTAGGTGGCTCTGTTGCTAACAACGACCCTGCGGCTTGCTACCCCAGCGCTGTGATGGCCTTGGGTGCGACCATCCACACCAACCAACGCACGATTGCGGCAGACAAGTTCTTTCAAGGCATGTATTCCACGGCTCTAGAAGCCGGCGAACTCATCACTGCCATCAGTTTTCCGATTCCTAAGCGTGCGGCCTATGCCAAGTTCAAGCAACCTGCCTCGCGCTTTGCTTTGGTCGGTGTGTTTGTGGCTGATACTGGTAGCGGTGTGCATGTCGCGGTTACGGGTGCTGGCAACGGCGTGTTTCGACATGCTGGGCTTGAAGCTGCATTGAGCAAGAGCTTTACACCACAAGCAACCGAGGGCGTCAGCATTGACGCTAGCAACCTCAACGGTGACTTACACGCCTCTGCGGCCTATCGCGCCCACTTGATCAAAGTGCAAACCCAACGCGCGGTACAACAGGCGATCGGATGAGCGTAAGCCCTGCGTTAAATTCCATAGACGATGTAATCCACGCCCTGGCGGGCGTGGGCTACCAAGCAGAACGGCGGCTAGCAACCGCCGTTTTTTTGAGTCTTCGTCTGCAACGCCCTTTGTTGCTAGAAGGTGAGCCTGGCGTCGGTAAAACCGAACTCGCCAAAGCGCTAGCCAAAGTTTTAGCGCGTCCGCTCATTCGCTTGCAATGCTACGACGGCATGGAACAACGCGAGGCCTTGTACGAATGGAACCATGCTGCGCAACTCTTGCACATGCGCGCTGCGCAGTCGCGCACCGATACCGATGCGGTAGAGCAAGAGGTCTACCAAGAAAAATATTTGATCCGCCGTCCCCTTTTGCAGGCCTTGCAAACGCCTGCGCCCGGTGCAGTCTTATTGATTGACGAGGTGGATCGTGCTGACGAGCCATTTGAAGCTTTTCTACTGGAATATTTAGGCGAGTACCAAGTCACGATTCCAGAACTTGGCACCCAACGTGCGACCGCGATGCCCGTCACCATATTGACCAGCAACCGAACCCGTGACCTGCACGACGCGGTGAAACGCCGTTGCCTCTTCCATTGGATGGATTACCCCGAGCGTGAACGCGAACTCGCCATCGTGCGCGCCCAAGTGCCTGAAGCGGGCGAAGCATTGGCTAACCAGATTGCCACCTTTGTAGGACGCTTGCGTAGCCAACCTTTTGCCAGCGCGTTTCAACGCGGCCCTGGCATTGCAGAAAGTGTGGAATGGGCCAAAGCCTTGGTCTCGCTCAACACCTTGGAGTTGGACCCTGAGGTCATCCACGACACAGCAGGCATCTTGTTCAAACAACGCGAAGACGTGGCGGCCTTGGCGCCACTGGTCAACGACTTGTTGACCCCTGAAGAAACCACGTAAACCCCGTCAGAAGTCATGCAACTCGGTGACGTACGCAGCGGCAAGATGGCCGACAACCTGACAGGCTTTGCCCGCGCCTTGCGCCGTGCGGGCGTGCCTGTGGACAGCGCACGCATGGCCTTGGCCACCACCTCCCTGCTAGAAGTGGGCATTGCACGCAAAGACGATGTGCGTCACGCGCTAGAAACCGTGTTTGTTAGCCGCGCACAAGACCGTGAAGTGTTTGCGCAATTGTTTGACGCGTACTTTCGCAATCCAGAAATTGCGCAGAAATTGCTCTCGCAAATGTTGCCCAAAGCTGAGGGCGCTATGCCGCCGCCTAAGCGTCGTGCCCGCGTACAAGAAGCGCTCACCGCTGTGAATAAAGCTGCAGACACCGAAAAGAAAAAAGACATAGAACTCGACCTAGACGCTGCCATGACAGCGAGCGACAGCGAACGCTTGCGCCATGCCGATTTTCAAAGCTTAAGCGCCAGCGAGTTTCAATTGGTCGAGCGTTTGGCAAAGCAAGTGCCGCTGGACTTGCCCACCATCTTTGGTCGGCGTGTGGGTAGCCATACGCGTGGCCAAAGACTGGATTGGTCGCGCGCTCTGCGTGACACACAGCGATTTGGTGGTGAATTGTTGTATCTGCCTCGGTTACGTCGTAAGCCACAGCCTTTGCCCTTGCTGGTTCTGGTCGATGTATCCGGTTCCATGGAGCGTTACGCCCGTTTGATGCTGGCCTTTTTGCACCAAGCCACGCGCACCTCTCCGCGCGCAGTGTTTGCATTTGGTACGCATTTGACCGATTTGCGACCTGCTTTCAAACTGCGTGACAGCGACGAGATGTTCGAGCTCGTCAACGCCACGGTGGACGACTTTGCCGGTGGCACCCGTTTAGGCGACGCATTAGGCGAACTGCAACGCGATCACAAACGCCTGTTGGTGGGCAGACGCACTGTCGTGATGTTGATCAGCGATGGCTTGGATACGGGCGCGCCTGAGACACTCAATAAGAATTTGCAATGGCTCAAGCTCCACAGCCGCCGTTTGATCTGGCTCAATCCGCTTTTGCGCTTCGACGCGTATGCTCCGTTAGCGCGAGGCGCGGTGGAATTGCACCGCCATGCCGACGCCATGCTGGCGATCCATAATTTGTCCCGACTCGAAGATTTGGCTCAGGGCATTTCGCAGTTGCTAAAAAACAGAATGTGACCTAAAACCGTTTTTGACTTTTTCAACACGACCACTCATAAATCACCAAGGACAGACACATGGACATGCAAGGCTCCCGCGTTTTGAACGCCACCCAAGAACAAGCTTGGCAAGCGCTCAACGACCCCGACATTTTGAAAGCTTGTATCCCAGGTTGCGACAAGTTCGAATTGGCCGAACCCAATGTCTATGCCGTTGGCGTAGCACTCAAGATCGGCCCTGTCGCTGCCAAGTTCACGGGTAAGGTCAGCTTGATGGACATCGTGCCGCCCAATTCGTATGCATTGCAGTTTGAAGCCCAAGGTGGTATCGCTGGTTTTGGTAAAGGCGAGTCCAAAGTAGATCTCAAACCCGTCGATGGCGGCGTGGAATTGCACTACACCGTGCATTCACAAGTCGGTGGAAAAATTGCGCAACTGGGTCAGCGTTTGATCGACGGCGTCGCCAAAACTTTGGCCGAAGACTTCTTCACCCGATTTGAAGAACAACTCCAAGCCCGCCATGGTGGCGCCCATTCAGATGCCACATCCAACGACACCGCCCAGAAAGATGCCGCCACTGGCGAAACGCCCACATGGATTTGGGGCTTGGCTATCGTGATTGCCGCCAGCGCGGTGTGGTTCATCACCCGATAAATCGATGGACAACCTAGACGTCATGGTATTGCGAAGCTTGCGCGATTGGCGCAAGTCGGGGCACCGTGCGTTGTTAGCCACCGTGGTGCGCACTTGGGGATCGTCGCCCCGCCCGGTCGGCTCCATCATGGCGTTGTGCGATAGCGGCAGTGTGGTGGGTTCTGTCTCGGGTGGTTGTATTGAAGACGATTTGATTGATAGGTTTACAAAGGCATATGCGAATAAAGCTACAGCATCAGCCGATTTATCCCAAATCCCGTCTGGTCCGCCCCAACACGTCAAATACGGCATCACTGCCGATGAAGCACACCGTTTCGGTTTGCCCTGCGGCGGCACTTTGGAATTGCTGCTGGAGTTCGATCCCGTACCCGCTCAATTAGAAGAGCTTGTAAAACGCTTAGAAAAAGGCGAATTGGTCCAACGCGTCACTGTATTGGCGACAGGCGAGAGCCATTTACAACCTAGTACCTCGCCACAAGACTTGCAGATTGATGCAGAAAAGTTGGTCAACACCTTCGGCCCCGAGTACCGCATGTTGCTCATCGGTGCGGGACAAATGACCGAGTACTTGGCGACCATGGCCATCTTCAATGGTTTTGCAGTCACCGTCTGTGACCCGCGAGAGGAATACCGTGGCGCCTGGTCCGTAGCAGGCGTGGCGTTGAGTTCAGACATGCCAGACGACGTGGTGCGTGCCTTCACACCAGACAGACGCAGTTGCGTGATTGCACTTACCCACGATCCCAAACTCGACGACTTAGCCTTGCTAGAAGCCTTAGAGAGCGATGCGTTTTATATCGGAGCGATTGGTTCACGCAGAAACAACACCGCACGGCATCAGCGCATGAAAGAACACTTTGACCAAACAGACGAAAGCCTCGCGCGTTTGCGCGGGCCGATTGGTATTTACATCGGCAGCAAAACACCTGCTGAAATTGCAGTGAGCATCATGGCTGAAGTATTGGCCGTTAAAAATGCCGTGCCATTGCCGCGCGATATGGATGTGGCGCATGCAAAAAATTCTCAGCACATCGCACATGACTCTGATGCGATTTCCACTGATGCAATAGTGTGTGGCATCCCCCACCGCTCTTGAACAGGCATCTACAAGCCTAACCCGTTTGGCCGCGCTCTAAGAGTACCTTCTCAGCTTGCGCCAACTGCGCTGGCGTATCTACATCCAACACACACCCTATATCGTCAACAGACACCAAATGCGCTTTGTGTTGCGCCACCACACGCGCCGCCCCTTGATCACCAGAGACTTTACGCAAAGCCTCACCACACATTGCCGAAAAACCTACGGGGTGACCACGTTGGTTCTCATACACAGGAACGACCACTTCATGCGAGGCTAATTCCAAAGCTAAGACAAATAAAGTTTTAGGCAGTACCAAAGGCAAGTCTGCTGGCAAGATCAACCATCCGTTAGCGTTTTGTGTGGCAACCACACCCGTTGCAATGCTGTCGCCCATACCGGCGTTTTCTATATTTGCAAGGTCCGCCGCACGCACCACATGAAAAGGCAAGCCACTGGCTTGTACGCCTGCCAAGGTGCGCTCTAAAACGCTTCGCCCTTGCAACATCGTGTCTAATTTGTGTTGGCCACCTGAAGCCGCCTTGAAACGCTCGGAGCGGCCCGCTGCGAGTACAAGCACAGTAGGTAGGCTGTTATCTGTTTTTGATAGTGACATAGCGCGAACTTTAAAGCAGAATTAAAAAAGACCTAACATCACCTCCATGCAAGACATTTCCAAACTCCGCAAAAGTTACGAACGCGCTGAACTCAGCGAAACCGACTCTGCTGCTGATCCATTCAAGCAATTTGAAGGATGGTTACAAGAAGCCATCTCTGCTGAACTACCAGAGCCCAATGCCATGACGCTAGCCACTGTGGGCAGTGATATGCGCCCCAGCTCGCGCATTGTGTTGATCAAAGGCTTGGATGCACGTGGCATTGTTTGGTTCACCAATTACAACAGCCGTAAAGGCCAGCAATTGGCTGGCAACCCATTTGCCAGTTTGCAGTTCCATTGGGTCGAGTTAGAACGCGTGGTGCGCATTGAGGGACGCGTTGAGAAAGTCAGTGAGCAAGAAAGCGACGACTATTTCAATAGCCGCCCACTTGACTCACGCATAGGCGCATGGGCGAGTCCGCAAAGCGAGGTTATTTCCGATCGCACAGTCTTGGTGACCAATGCGGTGAAATACGGCGCACAATTTTTATTGCACCCACCGCGACCACCCCACTGGGGTGGTTATCGCTTGGTGCCAGACCAATGGGAGTTTTGGCAAGGACGTAAAAGCCGTTTGCATGACCGTTTGCGCTATCGCCTTGATACCAAGCCAAACGCCTCTGTTTGGATGAGAGAGCGTTTGGCGCCTTAAACCTTAGGTTAGAAACTCGCTTGCAGTCCAAGTTTCAAACTTCTGCCAGCGAGCGGTGGTGCCAAACTACTGGACATCGTTTGGGTCAGGCTTGACGTAGAAGAGTAGGCCAACTTGTTAGTTAAGTTATCTAGTTTGGCGAAAAACATCCAATGCGTGGGTCCGCTATGTGCGTGGTAGTTGAGCCCTGCATTCCACAGGGTGTAAGCAGCCGTCGTGACTGGAGTGACATTGCTGTAATACGGCATACGGTTTTGAGCTCCGGCATGCATAAAGCCAAAACGTGCGCCCCATGCATTTTTTGACCACAAAGCATCTGCGCCCAACCGCATAGGTGCAATGCGAGGCATAGGTCGTCCATTGGTTAAATCATCGGCACGCAGGATGTCACCGCGCAATTCCAAATCAACCGCGCCATGTTGTGCGTCGTTAGAGAGCAGTGCTTGTTGACCACCAACCATACGCAACTTGGCATGGGACTCTAGGCCCATAAATCTGGCCCGTACACCTTGGAAGTTGTAGACAGGTAAATCAGTAGAGGTACCCACTGCCCCCGCAGAAGTTTTGTAGCTACCGGAAGACTGCAAAGAAATGAAGTTCGCAAACTCCGAAGTAAATGCAGTCACTCCCAATTTGTGTAGTCCGTTTTTCCATTCGCCTCCTAAATCGAGTTGCGTGGCTTTTTCTAAAGCCATAGTGGAAGACCCAATTTCATAGGCTCCCGTGGCCGCATGGGGGCCATAGGCAAACAACTCGTAGTCTTTGGGTGCGCGTTGGCTGGTAGTGATGTTGCTCGTTACTTGCCAGCCGTTTTGCGCTTCACCCTGACGTAAGTTGCGCATCACGCCTAATGCAAAGCTCATCGGATTGAAGGTCTTGGTTTGGGCTGCGTTTTCGTTGTTGGGGCCAATGCTTTCTAAAGACTGGACACTCACAGACTCAGAACGCGCCCCTGCCGTCCACTGACCCCACGGTGTTTTTAAAGCCTGGTAGGTAAAGAGTGCTGTGCTGTGGGTTCGACTGGTGGGCACGAATTTTTCGTCACCTACTGCATGCAAATTGTTACGCTCGCTTTGTAAACCAATCGTGCCTTCCAGTTGTAATCCGTTACCTAAAGCCACGCTTCGTTGCCTTGCCTCCAGTCGCATGTCTAAGCCACCGTTGTCAAACTGTGTGCCTGCCACGTTACTGCTGTACTCTGTATGCGAATACTGTGTGTATCCGCCTTGAAACTTCACATCTTGAAACCATTCGCCTACATCGCGAAACTTTCCCTCTAGCGCATGATGACGTCGCACCATGCCAATGGTCACATACTCTTCCGCTACCGTTCCGTAGGTGCTTTTATATTCACTGGTTGACAGACCTAAGTAACCCCTGTCAAACAACAAGGTACCACCGACAGCACCACCTTTGGTATTACTTGCCGAATTACACACTTTTACGGAATTCACGCCACTTTCACATGACATGTTTTTGGGTACTTTCAAATTCTGTGTGCGTCTGTCAAAAGCATCTACATGGATGGCGAACTTATCGGTCCCCGTCTCCACCATGGCGCCCGTACTGCGTTCATTGGCAGCACCGCCAGTACGCAGTTCGGCTTTACCCATCACGCCACCTTTGGAATCAAATGCACGTTCGCGGGCTATGCGGTTGTCAATCACATTCACCACGCCACCAATAGCGCTTCCGCCATAAAGCAAAGTAGCAGGGCCACGCAAAATTTCAATGCGTTCTGTGGTGAGTGGGTCCATCGGTACCGCATGGTCAAAGCTCAAACCCGAGACATCCATATTCGCACCGCTGTTTTGCAATATGCGAATGCGGTCGCCGTCCATACCGCGTATGGTTGGCCGCCCCACATTGGGGCCAAAAGAGCTGTTGGCGATACCCGGTAAGTTGTCTAAAGTTTCACCCAGCGTTGATCCCAGACGTTGGGTGAGTGCTGCGCCCGAGAGTTGCTGGGCCGGCACCAATAAACCTGTGTTCTCTAAAGAACGCGCAGTGATGGTGACATCATCTAAACGCGTTGTATACGGATCTTGGACACTTTGCGCATACACCGATAAGTGCGCAAAACACGTAAGGCTCGCCACATAGGCAAGCGAATGACGGAAATCTCGAAATTTCATAAAACTATCCTATTCACAAAGAAATGACAGCGCTCAGGGCTAAGCCCTCAGCGCGAATTAAAAAGTCAAATCAAAGTAATAACAGGCGGGCCACGGGCCGCATAAAACCGCTCAAACAGCGCAAAGCGTTCGAGCAATGCAAGGCCCAACCATATTGCGGGCGCAGGAATATAACTATCTATGTGCAAAGCGTGTTGCAAGGCGTCAGGACAGGCTTGGTCAAACAACTGGCAGTCCGTCAAACTTTTATGCTCGCCCCATAAATCAGCAAAAAATAGTGTTTCTTCTGCGGGGCTACTTGGCAAATGTGTTGGCTTTTGCTGCGCCACTGCAAGATCTTGCAATGTTTGCGTCACGCGATCTGCCACACTTTCTTTATGCACGATACGGTGCACAACGGTCAAGGTTTGCAGGCACACCAGTGCCAGCAGCGCCCACATCATCCACTGACGTAAACCCAACAGCTGCCGCATCATGCGCGTACCTTGTTTGAAAACGTCTGTAAAAACTTCTTGACCTTAGGTGCCACCACAAAAGCGCAATACCCTTGGTTGGGATGGTTCTCAAAATAATCTTGGTGGTAATCCTCAGCGCTGCTGTAGTTGTGCAGCATCTCGATTTCGGTTACCACTTTGCCTTGCATTTCCTGATTGACTTGGTCACACACGCTTTGCGCAACAGCGCGATCGGTTGCTAGGCTGAGATAAATGCCACTGCGGTACTGGGTACCCACGTCATTGCCTTGGCGGTTCAAGGTGGTCGGGTCGTGGATGACGAAAAATATCTCTAGCAACTCACGCAAACTGATGGTTTTCGGGTCATAGCGCAACTGCACCACCTCGACATGCCCCGTATTGCCATCGCAAACTTGTTCGTAGGTAGGATTTTGAACATGGCCATTGCAATAGCCTGATTCCACGTCCATCACGCCTTGCACGCGGTCAAACACGGCCTCCGTGCACCAGAAGCAACCACCACCCAAGGTAATCACTGGGTAATCGCCGAGGTTGTCGAGAAGGGGCTGTGATTGAGACATAACCCGCGATTTTAGGCTTTCGGCCACCGCAGACTTTACTTAGCCCATGTGATGCCCCAAATACACAGGAAATGAAGCCGATCGGCTATATTACTAACCAGTCAGTCATTAATTTAAATCTGTGTCTTCCGCATCCCCCCTCCTCGTTATTGATCCCCACCACAAACGTGAACGACGTAAGCAAGCCCGCCCAGGCGAGTTGTTGCAAGCAGCCTTGTCTTTGTTTGTGGAAAAAGGTTTTGCTGCTACCCGCGTCGAGGAAGTTGCTGCACTTGCAGGCGTGTCCAAGGGCACTTTGTTTTTGTATTTCGAAACCAAAGAAGACCTGCTCAAAGCTGTTATTCGCGAAAACATTGCGAATTTGTTTCCAGCATGGAATGAGGAGTTCAACAGTTTCAAAGGTAGTAGCAGCGAAATGTTGCGCTACGCCATGCGTTCTTGGTGGGAACGTATTGGAAACACGCCGGCCAGTGGCATTCCTAAGTTGGTCATGGGCGAAGCCCAAAACTTTCCTGAAATTGCCAACTTCTATCACGCCGAAGTCATCGAACCTGGTGTTGCCTTGATTCGCCGCATCTTGCAGCGCGGTATCGATACGGGCGAATTCCGCACGATTGAGCTTGACCAAGCGGTGCACACGGTTTACGCCCCGATGATTTTTCTGATGATGTGGAAAAACTCTATGGGCTTGTGTTCTTCCGGTATTCAGATAGACCCTGAGCGCTTTATAGAAATGCAGGTGGACGTTTTGCTCCACGGCATCACTGTTTAAAACACTGCATTGCAGATGAGTCCTATGAAAATAACAACCCGTCGTATCGTCATTGCCCTCATCTTGTTGGCATTGGCTATTGGCATTTGGCGAGCACTTTCTGCCAAGCGCACCCAGCAGCTCGCCGCCACAGATGCAGCGCAATTGCAAGCCCAAATCGAACTCTCCAACAACGACGTCTTCACTGCCGAGATTCGCGAAATTACCCAAGGATTAGCTGTCTCCGGTACTGTGAAGGCATTGAATTACGCAGTCATCAAAGCACGCGTAGCGGGTGAGTTAAAAGAAATCAAAGTACGTGAAGGCGACTCTGTTTCTGCTGGACAAGTGTTGGCCCGTATTGATCCAGTGGAATACCAGCGTCGCTTTGAGCAAGCGCAAGAACAAGCCAGCGCGGCCAAGTCACAAATGGAGATCGCCCAACGCCAATGGGACACCAATAAGGCCTTGGTCGATCAAGGCTTTATCTCAAAAACGGCTCTAGATAATTCACTGGCCTCTTTCCAAGGCGCAGTGGCTAGTCATAAGGCGGCTATTGCTGGCGCAGATGTCGCGCGTAAATCTCTGGATGATTCTGTGCTGCGTGCACCTTTCTCTGGCGTGATTGCGGTGCGTGCTGCACAACTGGGTGAGCGGGTTGGCATCGACGCCAAAGTTTTAGAGCTGGTCGACTTGCGCCAACTCGAAGTAGAAGCGCCCCTGAGCCCAAGCGATTCATTGGACATCAAGATGGGTCAAATTGCTCGGCTACAAATCGAAGACCGCGCCGAATTAGTCACAGCGCGCGTAACCCGCATGAGCCCCAGTGCCCAAGCGGGTAGTCGCAGTGTGTTGGTTTACCTCACCCTAGACAAACCTGCGGGGTTGCGCCACGGTTTATTTGCCAAGGGCACTCTGGGGCTAATGAACTCACAAGTCATGGCCGTGCCCTTAACCTCGGTGCGCACCGACCACCCCAGCCCCTACGTACAGATATTAGAAAAAGTAGGGGAAGACATGCGCGTCCGCCATCAAACCGTCGAGACGGGTATTCGCGGCAACGATGCATCTGGCAAAGATTCACAGGACTGGGTGGCAGTCAAAGGCCTAACAGCCGGCAGCATTGTTTTAAAAGGCCAAGTAGGTGCAATGCGCGAAGGAATGACAGTTCGGTTTACAGCTAGCAACCCAACTTCTCGCTAAATCGGTTCGCAACGCACCATGTGGTTCACCAAAGTCAGCCTCAAAAACCCCGTCTTCGCGACGATGGTGATGCTTGCGTTTGTGGTGCTGGGCTTGTTCTCTTATCAACGTCTCAAGATCGACCAGTTTCCGAATATTGATTTGCCCGTCGTCGTCGTCAGCACCGAATATCCAGGTGCCTCTCCTGAAATTGTAGAGAGCGAGGTGACTAAAAAAGTGGAAGAAGCCGTCAATTCCATTGCCGGTATCAATGCACTCACGTCTCGCAGTTATGAAGGCGTTTCGGTGGTGGTGGTTGAGTTTGACCTCAAGATAGACGGCCGAAAAGGTGCCGATGACGTGCGCGAAAAAGTCGCGCTGATGCGCCCTACTTTGCGCGATGAAGTAAGAGACCCACGCATATTGCGCTTTGATCCTGCTAGCCGTGCGATTTGGTCTTTGGCTGTGCTGCCTGGTACTTCATCGCTATCGGCTGTTGAACTCACCAATTGGACGGATCAAATACTGAAAAAACGCCTACAAAATGTGTCGGGCGTGGGCGCTGTCAATATGGTGGGCGGCACTTTGCGAGAGATCAATATCTATCTCAATCCGCAAGCCATGGAATCGTTGGGCGTCTCCGCAGAACAAATCGCCAACGCCGTCGCGTCAGAAGCGAAAGACATGCCCGTAGGCTCTTTGCGTTCTTTGCAGCAAGACCGTGTGATCCAGATCGAAGGACGTATGTTGCGGCCTGAGATGTTTGGGCAAATCATCGTGGCGCGCAAAGCCACAACCCCTATTCGTCTTAGCCAAGTTGCCACTGTCAAAGACGGGGCACAAGAAGTCGAAAACTTGGCACTCTACAACGGACAACGTACCTTACTTATCACGGTGCAAAAAGCATTAGATGAGAACACGATCGAAGTAGTCGACAACCTCAACAAAGCGGTTACCGCCATCAAGGCTGAATTACCCAAAGGGGTTGTTTTAGAGACGGTGCAGGATGGTTCGCGCCCGATTCGCGTGGGGGTTGAGAACGTCCGACGCACCCTGATTGAAGGCGCCTTACTCACCGTTTTGATCGTATTTTTATTTCTGAACTCATGGCGCTCGACCGTCATCACCGGGTTGACCTTACCCATCGCCATCATTGGCACATTTTTGTTCATGTATATGTTTGGTTTCACCATCAATATGGTGACCTTGATGGCGTTGTCGCTTTGCGTTGGCTTGCTGATTGATGACGCCATCGTGGTGCGCGAGAACATCGTGCGCCATGTGCAAATGGGCAAAGCCCCTTATGACGCAGCGATGGAAGGCACACAAGAAATTGGTCTCGCGGTGCTAGCTACCACCTTCTCTATCGTTGCTGTGTTTTTACCTATTGGCTTTATGGGCGGCGTCATTGGCAAGTTCTTCCACGAGTTTGGCTTAACCATTGTGGCTGCGGTATTGATTTCGATGTTTGTGAGCTTCACCTTGGACCCTATGCTTTCGTCCATATGGCATGACCCCTCTATTGAAGTGCAGGGAAAAACACCTGCGGGTCAGATTAAAAAACCCAATTGGTATGACCGCACGATCTCTCCCGCCACCGCATGGTTTAACAAAAGCACACAGCGCTTAGAAGTGCTTTACCAAACCACGCTCCGTTGGTCTCTCAAACATAAACGCGCTACGCTAGGTTTGGCCGCAAGCATATTTATCACCAGCGTTTTCATGGTTCCATTGCTGGGAACAGAGTTTGTGCCCAAAGCAGATTTCTCAGAAACCTCGGTGAATTTTTATACGCCCGTAGGATCGTCGCTAGAGGCCACCGAGGCCAAAGCGCAGCAGGTAGAACAAATCATTCGAGAGTTTCCGGAAGTGCGTTACACCTTGGCCACTATCAACACTGGCAACGCTAACGGAAAAATTTATGCCAGCGTTTACATCCGTTTGGTTGATCGCAAACTACGCCAACGCAGCATGGATGAAATGACGTCCCTTTTGCGTAATCGATTGCAACGCGTTCCTGGCATCACCGTGACCCATGCAGGTTTGTTAGATACCGTTGGTGGCAATAAGCAAATTGAGTTCTCTTTATTGGGACCCGATTTGCGCGAACTTGAACGCCTTGCCCAACAAGTCATGGTCAAAGTGCGACCTATTCCAGGTTTGGTCGATCTTGACTCCAGCGTGAAACCCAACAAGCCCACGGTGCAAGTCGCCCTTCAACGCGAGGCCGCGAGCGATCTTGGACTCACGCTTGGCAATATTGGTAACCAATTACGCATCTTGGTGGAAGGCAAAACCGTCACCAATTGGCTAGCCCCTGACGACCAAACCTACAACGTCAACGTACGTTTGGCCCCTGGTGCACGCGACAACATCCAAGACATTGAACGCCTGCCATTTGTCGTGGGAACGGCGCCAGACGGAACGCCCCGCGTGGCGCGTTTGAACCAGTTTGCCCATGTTGTCGAAGGCACTGGGCCCAACCAAATTAACCGCCGTAATTTGATGCGTGAAGTCGCCATCAACGCCAATGTCTTCAACCGCTCTGCGGGTGAAGTGTCTGGCGATATCAAAAAAATTATGGATGAGATGGTGTTGCCACCTGGTTACCGCTACCAATTCAGCGGCTCCACAAAAAGTATGAAAGAGTCGTTTGACTACGCCCTGTCTGCTTTGGTGCTGGCCATTGTGTTCATTTATATGATTTTGGCGAGCCAATTCAAAAGCTTTTTACAACCGTTGGCACTGATGACGGCCTTGCCCTTGACATTGATTGGTGTGGTCTTGGCCTTGCTGATGTTTGGGTCTGCCGTATCTATGTTCTCAGTCATTGGCATGGTGATGCTGATGGGATTGGTCACTAAAAATGCGATTTTGTTGGTTGACTTTGCCATTCGTTCGCGCGAAGACAAAGTTCGAGCGGACGGCAGTGTTCAAAAAGGCCTGCCCCGTGAAGAGGCGCTTTTATTAGCAGCACAGGTGCGTTTGCGCCCCATTTTGATGACCACCTTGGCCATGATTTTTGGCATGATCCCTTTGGCGTTTGCTATGACGGAAGGGTCTGAGCAACGGGCACCTATGGGTCAGGCTGTGATTGGAGGGGTGATCACTTCTTCCTTGTTGACCTTGGTAGTCGTCCCCGTGGTGTATTGCTACCTTGATGATTTTGCCAATTGGATTCGCCGCAAATGGCATGCCCCCAAGCTTACCTAACCCGTGAGTAAGCGCCCGTTAAAATTTTATGTATTCAACCTACCTAGTCCCCGGAGTCACGCGATGAACGCTTTAGAACAAGCACGCTTCAATATGGTCGAACAACAAATTCGTCCTTGGCAGGTTTTAGACCCTGCTGTTTTACACACGCTACAACACATTGCGCGCGAACTGTTTGTTCCTGCCGCCTACCAAGCGCTGGCCTACACAGATATTGAAATTCCATTGGGCCATGGACAAGCCATGGTGGCGCCTCGCATCGACGCGCGACTTATGCACGATGTAGCGCTCAAGCCTACGGACAAAGTTTTAGAGATTGGAACGGGCAGCGGTTACCTTACTGCATTACTGGCCGACCGCTCGCACCATGTGGTGAGTCTAGAAATTAACCCTGAACTCCACGCCAAAGCCTGTGCGAATTTGCAAAGTGCTGGAATCTCCAATGTAGATTTACGCATGGCTGATGGCTATGCAGGAGCATCAGACGCAGGTCCGTTTGATGCGATTGTTTTGGGCGGGTCGGTGTATGAAGTTCCGCAAGTATTGCTGGATCAACTCAAGGTGGGTGGTCGATTGATCGCCATCGTTGGCGAAGAGCCTGTGATGCAAGCTACTTTGCATATACGTACTAGTGCTAGCGCTTGGGATCACAAAGCACTGTGGGACACCACTGCACCACGTTTGCTAGGTTTCAAGCAACCCAGTCGCTTCACTTTCTAAGTCTTACCAATGATTGACCAAATTCAACCCTCTCAACTGCCTGATTGGATCAGCAGCAAATCTGCAAGCGGTAACACCGTTGTATTGGATGTACGCGAACCCTATGAGGTGCAAACTGCTTGCGTGACTGCAAATGGATTTGAGCTTGTCACTCTGCCTATGGGGTCTATCGTTGAGAAGTTGTCTGAATTAGACAAAGACCGTCCTATTGCGTGTCTGTGTCACCACGGTAGTCGCAGTATGCAAGTGGCCGCTTATCTGTCTAGCCAAGGTTTTACACATCTCGCCAACATAGAAGGTGGTATTCACGCATGGTCTTCGCAAGTGGACCCCAATGTGCCTACGTATTGATTTTTGAAAGCATCGCATGAAGATTTCTCGCAACTTATTTAGCCCGCTTCCTATCGCTCTAGCGGTTGTGTTGTCGTTTTCTTCTCAGGTGCGTGCCCAAAGCTTGGTTACTCTCTATGAGATAGCCCGTGAGTACGATGCGTCTTTTATTTCTGCCAAAGCGCAATATGAGGCTAATTTAGCCAAGGCCAACCAGACACTTGGTGGCATATTGCCTAATATTTCTCTGGGCTCTACTGCTACAAGAACAAACGCAACCGTTTCCTACGACAAAGCACCTAGCTCAAATGGAGAAAACACTTTCGGTGTTTATTCAGCCAACGTGACGATGACGCAACCCCTTTATCGTCCTGCTGTTTGGGCTACTTACAAACAAGGCGGTCGTCAGTTGCTACTTGCAACTGCACAATTTGAAGCCGCAGAACAAGAACTCCTCGTGCGGGTCACGCAAACCTATTTTGATTTACTGTCCAGCCAAGACAGTCTTGAATTTGTAAGAGCGCAAAAAAGAGCTGTTGCCGAGCAACTTGCCTCGGCCAAACGTAATTTTGAAGTGGGGACAGCCACCATTACTGGCGTTCGCGATGCCCAAGCGCGTTATGACCTCACGCACGCGCAAGAAATTTCCGCTGAAAACGATGTGCGCATCAAATTACTTGCTCTAGGTTTGGCAGTTGGCAGAACAGATATCAAGGCTAAGCCATTGCGCGACAACTCCAAATTGATTGATCCGCCCAAAGACCCTATGGAGACTTGGGTGTCTAGATCTGAGTCTATGAGTCCAATTGTTCGGCAAGCTGAGTTGGCACTTGATGTTGCCAAATTAGAGGTTGACAAAGCTTCTGCTGGGCACTTACCCACATTGGACGGCTCTATTGTGTACGGTGGAACTCGCAATTTTGGAGGTACGTCATCGTCACCCCTTGGTACGACAGCTACAACCTCTAGTAACCACATATTGAACCCATCTGCAAGTCTCACGCTCAGCGTTCCACTTTTTGCTGGACTGACCACCCAATATCGGATTCGAGAAACAAAAGCCTTGGAGCAAAAGGCATTGGCCGACTTGGACAATGCAAAGCGCACCGTGGCTCAAAATACGCGCTCCGCTTATCTTGGCTTGATTGCTGGGTTAAGCCAAGTCAAAGCCTACGAAGCAGCGGAAGCTTCCACGCAAAGCGCCTTAGATGCCAACAAACTGGGCTACTCTGTAGGTGTGAACATCAATATCGATGTCTTGAACTCGCAAAGCCAGCTCTATCAAACCAAACGTGATTTGGCCAAAGCACGTTATGACGTTTTAGTGGGCACCTTGAAGTTAAGGCAAGCTACAGGCACCTTGACGCCTCAAGATTTAGAGCCCATCAACCAACTACTTGCGCCTTGATCAGCCTCGCAAATAAGGCTTTAAAGCTTGCACAGTGCGTTGGGTAGCACCTTTGTTCTTTTGTGTGAAGGCTAGACAAGCTGACACGTAGCTGTTTTCATCAGGACCTGAGCACACCAATTGCAATGCAGAAGTCACCGCTTGTGCCATGTCTTGCACACGAATGGCTGCATCAGCGTCTAGTGCCAACTCTGCCGCCTCTGCAAAATTAAAAGTATGCGGTCCCATGATCACTGGACACCCACAGGCAGTAGCCTCAATCAGGTTTTGGCCTCCGAGGCTCATAAAACTGCCACCCAATAACGCCACATCAGCGAGGCCGAAATAAAGTGACATCTCGCCCATAGAGTCACCCAGCCAAACGGTATCTAAATTTTCTTCAACTATTGGGTCTGGGCCATCGAGCCATTCACTGCGACGAGAAAGTTTCCAACCGCGGTTCACAATCGTTTGTGCTACTTCTTCAAAACGTTGGGGGTGTCTTGGCACCACTAACCAATGCACCGCATGCACGTGCTCTTGGCCGTCGGTTGGGTTTTCTTTCAGAGCTTGCAGTGCGTCAAGCCACAAGTCTTCTTCGCCTTCGCGTGAACTGGCCAATAAAACAACGGGGCGGGTGAAATTTTTACTCCACAGCAAAGCTTGCGCCAATAAAACAGAATTAGGTTGGGCGTCGAATTTCACATTGCCCACTACTTCCATCACGGGCGCACCTAAGCGCTCTAACCGCTTGGCGTCGTCAGGCGTTTGGGCCCAGACGCCATTGAGCCCTGCATAAGCGGGGCGAGACAAACATGCGAGACGTTGTGCACTTAGCATGCTTTTCTCGCTCATGCGGGCGTTGACTAACACCATGGGGATATGGGCGTGTTGGCATTGGGCGACCCAGTTCGGCCATACCTCTGTTTCCAGCACTACCGCCAAGTTTGGTTGGAAATGCTGCAGAAATTTTTGCACGATGGCTGGCGTATCCCACGGCTGCCAAACTTGTGCATCGCCTTCTTTCAATAGCGTTGCACCCAATGCACGACCTGTGGCAGTGCCATGGGTCAAAATAATACGAACGTCGGGATATTCAGAACGCAAGGCTTCCAGCAAGACTTCTGCAGCACGTGTTTCGCCAAGCGATACAGCATGTAACCAAATACAAGTTTTAGACGATTTTTCTGGATGGCTTGCTGTATGGAATGAACACGCATAAATTCCAAAACGCTCTTCGATATGCTCTAAGTAGCCAGGCTCTTTCAAGCCACGTCTGCGTAACTTGCTGCGTAACAAAGGCTGTATGGCCCACATCAACCAAGAGTACACGCTCTGCATCACGCTGTGCACTCCTGCCATAAAGACCAAACAGCGTCTACTGTGGGAGTGGGAAAGTCAACCACACTACGCTGGCGCATAGTCTCGTTGGCACTGCCAATTGGCCCTGTGCGCCATGCGGTATCAAAGTTATAAATCTGCACATGCGGCAAATTCAAGGCCACAGCAATATGGCTTAAACCGCTATCGACTCCTATCACCCCCGATGTGCAAGCCATGGCTTGCATCAAATTATCTATCGACATACGAGGCCACACGATGGCGCTGGGGACCATTTCTGCCATCGCGACACAACGCAAACGCTCTTCTTCATTTCCGTGTGGCAAGGCGATTTGGTAGCCCGCATTGAATAAGCGTAAACCCAGCTCATGCCAGCTTGCGAGAGGCCACTCTTTGTCTGCACGGGAGGTGCCGTGGACAAACACCACTAATTTTTTATCTGTATGTGCATACGTTTTGTTTTTATGTGTTGCGTCTTGCGATGCTTGCAAACTATCGATCGCTTGGATGGTTTGCGAAGGATTTAAACCATATTGCAGTTGAGAAGGCATTTGATAATTCAGAGCCTTAGCGCAGAGTAAGCGTCCACGCGTTATCGCATGGACATGCGGTTCTAAATCAATCGCCATGTTTGCCACCCAACGCGTAGGACGCTCATAGGCGGAACCTTCGGTTGCATTTGCCATAGCGTAACGCTTACCCTTGTTTGATGTACGCGCTAACCAAGAGACCAATGCGGACTTGGTTAATCCTTGTAGATCAATGATGGCGTCGTAGCGTTCTAGATGTAACTCAGCCAAGAAAGCGATCCAAGCCAAACGTGTATCTTGAGACAACATATTTTTTCGCCAATGGCGAAGGTCACAAGCAATCACACGATGCACAGCTGAACACGCTTTAACAATAGGCGCAAAACTGGGTTCGACTACCCAATCAATTTGCGCATTCGGGAAATGGGCCTGTAGATCCATAGCAGCCGGCAAGGTATGTACCACATCGCCTAAGGACGAAAGCTTCACCACCAAAACCCGATGGGGCGCAGTGACAAACTCAACCATCAATGCGCTGCCTCTTGAAATTGCGCGTCGGGCTTGACGGTACGCAACAAGACCAACATATCTTTCTCAATCCGAGACAAAGCTTCTGGTGTGTGGCCTTCAAATCGCAATACCAAAACAGGCGTGGTGTTGGAGGCGCGAATCAAACCGAAACCATCGATCCAGTCAATGCGCAATCCGTCAATCGCGCAAACTTCAGGTTTAAAGGCGGGCGAAGGCAAATTGCCTGAGACAACCAAATCTAGCAAAGCGGCACTCACGCGATGTGGTTCTCCTTCAGCACACGCTACGTTGAGTTCAGGCGTTGAAAAACTGGTGGGCAAGGCATTGAGAACAACACTCGCATCTGTGCTTTTACTAACGATTTCTAACAAACGACATCCTGCATAGGTACCGTCGTCAAAACCATACCAACGCTCTTTGAAAAAGATATGGCCACTCATCTCGCCGCCCAATGGGGAGTTGATTTCTTTCATCTTGGCTTTAATCAGGGAATGGCCTGTTTTAAACATCAAGGGTTCGCCACCAGCTTGTCGGATAGCAGGCGCTAAACGCTGCGAGCACTTCACATCAAACACAATCGTTCCACCTGGCACGCGCGACAACACATCTTGCGCAAATAAAGCCATTTGGCGATCCGGAAAAATGATGTTGCCGCCTTTGGTCACGATGCCCAAACGGTCGCCATCACCATCGAATGCCAAACCTATTTCAGCATCGCTATTTTTCAAAGCGTGCAATAGATCTTTCAAGTTGTCGAGCTTGCTGGGGTCTGGATGGTGGTTGGGGAAATTGCCATCCACTTCACTGAACAACTCGATGACCTCGCAGCCAATTGCACGGAATATGGATGGGGCAGTAGCACCTGCAATGCCGTTACCGCAATCGACAACGATTTTCATAGGCCTTTGCAAACGAATATCGCTGACGATGCGGGATTGGTAGTCTGCAGTCACATCGACTCGCTTAACGTTTCCGCCAGATTTCAACACCCAAGTTTCGTTTTGCATGATGGTGCGCAAGGATTGGATTTCATCACCATATATCGCGCGACCCCCCAGTACCATTTTGAAACCGTTGTAGTCTTTAGGATTGTGGCTACCTGTGACTTGAATGCCACTGGCACACAAGGTGCTTGCAGCAAAGTACAGCATGGGGGTAGTGACTGCGCCAATATCGATGACTTGAACACCCACATCTACCAACCCGCGAATCAAAGCTTGCGATAAAGCAGGGCCGCTGAGTCGGCCATCTCGCCCAACCGCCACCACTGTTTCGCCATGGGCCGCAGCATGCGTGCCAAATGCGTGGCCTAGGTGATACGCAACTTCTTCAGTTAGCGTAGAAGGAACGACACCACGTATGTCGTAAGCTTTGAATATAGAAGGATTAACTTGCATCCTCTAATTTTAGGTGGCATTTGGCTGACACAGAAGCGACCCTAAATGCAGGCACGCATACCTTGATACTCTCTATGATGCAG
>Ga0214921_10001744_pt1 | contig 36588 bp, 42 predicted proteins | sample LL1505_MetaG_FD_177992 | JGI IMG/M metagenome (GOLD analysis project Ga0214921, IMG submission 177992) | Freshwater microbial communities from Lake Lanier, Atlanta, Georgia, United States - LL-1505 | ecosystem: Environmental > Aquatic > Freshwater > Lake | place: USA: Georgia | collected... | reverse complement strand
AGCACAGCACAATCGTCGCCAATGCCCACTCCAGATGGTGAGTTGGCTGTATGGGCTGAATGCGTTTTGGGTGCTGGGCGCTTGAAAAAACGCTCAATCAGGTCAAATTCGCCCATACGAGGCAGGCTCAATGAAGGGTCCGGCCTTCGGCGCCGCCGCTCAGGGCGTCCAGCACAAACATGGGAATGTCCACATCAAAGCGCTCGCCGTCTTCGGCCACAAAAAAGTAACTGCCGTGCATGGTGCCCGTGGGTGTGCGCAGGTGCGAGCCGCTGGTGTATTCAAAGGTGGCGCCGGGCTGTAAAAAAGGTTGCTGTCCCACCACGCCCAGTCCTCTGACGCGCTCGGTGTGGCCGTTGGCATCGTTCACATTCCATTGGCGCGAAATCAATTGCGCGCCAATGTCACCAGTATTGGTTAAGGTGACGGTGTAGGCAAAGGCGTAGCGACCCTGTTCAGGCAGCGACTGATCGGGCAAGTGCCTAGGTACAACTTCAATCAAAATCTGATATTTGGGCATCACACATTCCTATGTCGCCATCCTAACTGCGAAAATACGCAAAAATGCCTTTGCTACAAAGCTGCCCACCAACCTACCCCCAGCCCGTGATTTCACCTACCGTCCCCTCAAACACGTCGCCCTTCGTCGTTGCGCCTTCCATCCTCTCGGCCGACTTTGCCCGTTTGGGTGACGAAGTGCGCCAAGTGGTGCAGGCCGGTGCCGACTGGATTCACTTTGACGTGATGGACAACCATTACGTGCCCAATTTAACGTTTGGCCCCATGGTGTGCCAAGCCTTGCGTCCCCACGCCCAGCGCCCCGACGGCACGGCTGTACCCATCGATGTGCACCTGATGGTGCAGCCGGTGGACGCCTTGGCCAACGCCTTTGCCCAAGCGGGGGCTAATCTCATCAGCTTTCACCCCGATGCCTCTGGCCATGTGCACCGCAGCATTCAGGCCATCAAGAGCGCGGGCTGCCAAGTGGGCTTGGTGTTCAACCCCGCCGAGCCTTTGGATGTTCTGGACTGGGTGGTGGACGACATTGACCTGATTTTGATCATGAGCGTCAACCCTGGCTTTGGTGGCCAAAGCTTCATTGAAGGGGCGCTGCGCAAAATTGAAGCCGCCCGAAAGCGCATTCAAGCCAGCGGTAAACACATTCGCTTGCAGGTGGATGGAGGCATCAAGACCGACAACATCCGCCAGGTGGCCGATGCGGGAGCAGATACCTTTGTGGCGGGCAGTGCCATTTTTGGTCAACCCAATTACGCGGCTGTCATCCAAGCCATGCGCGCCGCATTGGCTGCATAAGAGCTTGCCTTGAAGTCTTCACCCGATCTGCTCAAGGTTTCTCAGCGCAAGCCATTGGCCGAAGCCGTGGCGCAACGGGTCCGGTGGACCATGTATTTGATTTTGGGGTTGGTGGCCGCGCTGGGGGCTTGGCAGACCTATCAGTTTGAATCGGCGGTGCGCATTCGGCTCAAAAATGAAGAACTTCAAGAGCTTTTGCACCAGCACCATCTGGCGGTGGAGCGCATGGGCCGCCACCTGCTGGCCCAAGGCCAACCCTCAGCAGCCTCTTCAGGCCTTCAACCCCAGCCGCGCGCCAGCTTGGCCAACGAACTGAAAGACGACGACCGCCGTCAGCTGCGCCTGAACATGCTGCTGCTGGACCCCGATTTGCAGTTGTTTGAATTTAGCCCTGGGCTTGAAGCGGTGTATTTGAGTTGGCAACGCCGGCGCCAAAAAGTGTGGTCGTTGTTGATTCCAAATGCCGACGAAAAATCGGATGCCAGCGCTCGCAGCAAAGCCAGCACTGAGGGCGCGTCCCTGCCAACCAAGCGGGTGCTATCCACACAAAACGTGCCCAACGCCCCAGAGGCCTTAGCCGAGCTCGATGTGTTGCTGGCCGATGTGGGCAAAGTGGCAGAGCAGGTCCGCTACAGCACCCAACAAAGAGCTCACCACCTCAGGCACATCATCTACATCATTGGTTTTATGGTGGGTTTGGTGGTGATGGCCCTGGTGGTGCTGGTGGCGGAGCCTTTGGTTCGCATGATCAAGAACCAGCACCGCAAACAGCAAGAGCTTTACATTGACTTTATGCAATTGGCGTTGGTGGCCCAGCGAACCCAAAACTGGGTGCTGGTAACCGATCCCAAACGCAACATCGTTTGGTGCAACGAAGCTTTTTTAAAAAGCCATGGCCAGAGCCATGAATCCATTTTGGGCAAACCGCCGGGCTACTTGAACACCAACCGCCACAACTCTGAAGATGACCGACTTCGCAGGCTTGCCGAACTCGACCGTGGTTTAAGTGTGCGTGCTGAGCTGATGCACCGCTTGCCAAATGGCCAAGAGGTTTGGGTGGATGTGGATTACCAGCCGTTTCACGACGAGCAAGGCGCCTTACTGGGCTTTACCGTGGTGGCCACCGATATCACGCCCTTGATCAACGAACGTTTGCGCAGCGCCACCCTGATGAAAGCCTTGCCTGCTGGGGTGCTGATGCAAGACGTTCAAGGCAATGTGGTGGAGTGCAACCCTGTTGCCGCAGCCCTGTTGGGTGTGAGTTTGGGTGAAAGCGCAGACCGTAAGGCTCCTCTGCAGCGGCTGCAAATTTTGAAGGAAAACCTTCAGCCTTGCCCGATGGCGGAGCGCCCATTTAATAAAACCTTGCAGGCCAATCGACCGCTGCAGGGCGAGGTGTTGGGCCTGATGTCGGCCCCCGGGCAATTGCGCTGGGTATTGGTGAATACCGACGTGGTGCGTGACCTAGAGGGCAATTTGACGCATGTGGTGAGCTGCATGCTGGACGTGACCGAGTACCGCGACCAACAGCAACTGCTGACCTTGGCCATTGATAGTGCCTCTTTGGGTGTGTGGCAGTGGGACTTGGAGGCCGAAGTGGTGCGCTGCAACCCTCGGCTGATGTCTCTAATAGGCCATCCAGAAAAAGAACCTGCCCTCCCCATGGAGTTTTGGAACCAGCTGATCCACCCCGAAGATTTGCAGGGTTTGCGTTGGGCCATTCGCACCAACCTCAAGGATTCAGAGCGCCCCCTGCACTGGGAAGCGCGTTTGAAGCACAGCAGCGGCCGTTGGATGTGGTGCATGTTCAGCGGTACGGTGGTGGCGCGCGACGCCGAGGGTCTGGCCTTGCGCATGGCAGGCATTGCTTACGACATCAATGTGCACAAAGACCTGGAACAGCAGCTGCGCAGCCAAGCCCACACCGACATGCTGACCCAGCTGCCCAACCGTGTGGAGTTGCTCAACCGTGTGGAAATGGTGATCGACCGGGTGCGCCAAAACCCTGACCAAAAATTTGCCCTGTTGTTTATGGACTTTGACCGCTTTAAGCAGGTCAATGACACCTTGGGGCACAACGTGGGCGACGAACTCTTGCGCCAAATTGCCCGCCGCATAGAGGGCAGCTTGCGCCCCGGGGACGCCATGACCAACGCGCCGCAGCAAATCGCAGCCCGACTGGGGGGCGACGAGTTTGTAGTGCTGCTCAACCATATGCGCTCCGATGCCGACGCCGAGCGCGTGGCCGCCCGCTTGCTGGAGGTGCTAAGCGAGCCCTACGACATTGGCCCGCATCGGGTGCGCTCTACCGCCAGCATTGGCATTGTGACCACCGAGCATATGAGCGAAGACGCCGACAGCATGCTGCGCGACGCCGACATTGCCATGTACGAGGCCAAGCGCCAAGGGCGCGGTTGTTATGTGATGTTCCACCCGGGCATGCGCCGCCGGATCCGCGACGATGTGGCTCTGGAAAACGACTTGCGCCTGGCCCTAGAACTCAACCAGATGTATGTGGTGTACCAGCCTGTGGTGGACTTGAACACCCGCAATGTGTCGGGTCTGGAAGCCTTGGTTCGTTGGAAACACCCTGAGCGCGGCATTGTGTCGCCTATGAGCTTTATTCCTGTAGCCGAAGCCTGTGGGCTGATCAACGCCATAGGCTTGTTTGTGTTGGAGCAGGCCTGCGCTGACCTCAAGCGCATGCGATTGGTGTTGGACCACAAAGCGCCCAAATTTATGTCGGTCAATTTGTCCAGAGCGCAATTGCGGCAACACCAGCTGATCGATCAAGTGCATGAAGTGATGCAGCGCTGGGAGGTCAAGCCCGAGCACCTGATTTTGGAGGTGACCGAAAGCTTGGCTGCCCAAGACGAGGGGGTCAAAGCCGCACTCAACAATTTGCGCGGTTTGGGTATTGCCCTGTCATTGGATGACTTTGGCACGGGGTATTCGTCCTTGTCGTGCCTGCATGAGCTGCCCGTGAACATTGTGAAAATTGACCGTTCTTTTGTGGTGGAAGCCATGGAAAGCGACTTTCACCGCGTCATGATTGAAGCCACCATGCGCATGGCCAACACCCTGAACCTGTCCACTGTGGCCGAAGGCATTGAGCACGAAGACCAAGCTGAGCTGATGCGCCTGTTGGGCTTGCAAAAGGGTCAAGGCTATTTGTTCAGCAAGCCCCTGCCCCTGGCCGAGATGATTGACTTTTTGGACGCCCAAGTCGACAAAACAGCGTTTTTACCCAAGAACCTAGCGCTTTCGGCTTGACGATGCGGGTATAACTGCAGCCCTATGACTGAAAGCGAATTCAACGCGCTGCGCCAGCAAGGCTTTAACCGCGTGCCTCTGGTGGCTCAGGCCTTTGCCGACCTGGAAACTCCCCTGTCCCTTTACCTCAAGCTGGCACCTGCCGCGGGTCAGGCTGCGGCTTTCAGCTTTTTGTTGGAGTCGGTGGTAGGGGGCGAGCGCTTTGGCCGCTACAGTTTTATTGGTTTGCCCGCCCGCACCCATTTGAGAGCCCGTGGTTTTGGTGATGCGGCTTTGACGGAGGTAGTGACCGACGGCTTGGTGGTGGAAGCCTCACATGGAAACCCCCTGGACTTTGTGGCCCGGTACCAGCAACGCTTTAAGGTCGCCACGCAAGCGGGCTTGCCCCGGTTTTGTGGGGGACTGGCGGGCTATTTTGGCTACGACACGGTGCGCCACATCGAGAAAAAGCTGGTGCACAGCTGCCCACCCGACACCCTGGGCTGCCCAGACATTTTGTTGGTGCAGTGCGAAGAGCTTGGGGTGATCGACAACCTGTCGGGCATGCTGTACCTCATGGTGTATGCCGACCCCACACAGCCCAATGCTTACAGGGCAGCGCAGCAGCGGCTGCAAACCCTGAAAGACCGCCTGCGTTTGCCGGTTCAGGCTCCAGCCATTAGCCAAAGCACCTCGTACGAGGTGCAGCGCGAATTTGCCAAGGACGACTACCTGGCCGCCGTGGTCCGCGCCAAAGAGCTGATTGAAGCGGGCGACTTTATGCAGGTGCAAGTGGGCCAGCGTTTGCACAAGCGGTTTACCGAGTCACCGCTGTCCCTGTACCGGGCTTTGCGCATGCTCAACCCTTCGCCCTATATGTATTACTACGATCTGGGCGACTTTCAGGTGGTGGGGGCTTCGCCTGAAATTTTGGTGCGCCAAGAAGCCACGCCCGAGGGGCAAAAAGTCACCATCCGGCCGCTGGCGGGCACGCGTCCGCGTGGCGCCACCCCCGAGCTGGACAAGGCTGCCGAGCAAGAGCTGATTCAAGACCCCAAAGAGCGTGCCGAGCATGTGATGCTGATTGACTTGGCCCGCAACGACATTGGCCGCATTGCCCAGACCGGCAGTGTCAAGGTGACCGAAGCCTTTGTGGTGGAGCGCTACAGCCATGTCATGCACATTGTGAGCAATGTGGAAGGTCTGTTAAGGCCGGGTCTGAGCTCTTTGGATGTGCTCAAGGCCACGTTTCCGGCAGGCACCTTGACGGGCGCGCCCAAGGTGCACGCCATGGAGCTGATTGACCAGCTTGAGCCCAGCAAGCGCGGCATTTATGGCGGTGCGTGCGGTTATCTAAGTTACGCGGGCGACATGGACGTGGCCATTGCCATTCGCACCGGCATCATCAAAAACCAAACCCTGTATGTGCAAGCTGCCGCTGGCGTGGTGGCCGACTCTGTACCCGAGCTGGAGTGGAAAGAAACCGAGGCCAAAGCCCGCGCCTTGATTCGAGCCAGCGAGCTGGTGGAAGAGGGTCTGGAATGATGGCCGCAACCTCATCATGTCATCGTTTGCGCTTGGTGATGATCGACAACTACGACTCCTTCACATTCAACTTGGTCCAGTACTTTGGCGAGCTGGGTGCTGAGGTCACGGTGTACCGCAACGATGAGATTTCGTTAGCTGAGCTGCAGGCCCAAGTCAAGTCGGGTGCGGTGGACCGGCTGGTGGTGTCACCGGGGCCATGTGCCCCCGCGCAAGCTGGGATTTCGGTTGCGGCCATTCAGGCCTTGGCGGGGCAAGTGCCTATTCTGGGGGTGTGTTTGGGGCACCAAAGCATAGGGGCTGCTTTTGGCGGGCGCATTGTGCGCGCTCAGGCCTTAATGCATGGCAAAACCAGCGTCATCTCCACAACCCAAGAGGGCGTGTTTGCGCATCTGCCTGCACAGTTCATTGTGAACCGCTACCACTCACTGGTGATTGAGCGTGTATCTTGCCCCTCAGATCTGGAAATCACCGCATGGACGGACGACGGCGACATCATGGGGGTGAGGCACAAACGCTTGGCGGTGCAAGGCGTGCAGTTTCATCCCGAATCCATCTTGAGCGAGCATGGCCACCCCTTGCTGCGCAACTTTCTCATACCCAGCTAAGCATATGGCCCAATTTCATCTGATCACCCCTCAAGACGCGCTGCAGCGCGTGATCGAGCACCGCGAAATTTTTCATGACGAAATGCTGCACATCATGCGGCTCATCATGAGCGGCGAGATGACGCCTTTGATGGTGGCAGCCTTTATCACCGGCCTGCGTGTCAAAAAAGAAACCATAGGCGAAATTACAGCTGCGGCTACGGTGATGCGGGAGTTTTCGCTCAAGGTGCAGGTGCCAGACACTTCCCATTTGGTGGATATTGTGGGCACGGGTGGAGACGGCTCTCACACCTTCAACATTTCCACCTGCGCCATGTTTGTGGCCGCTGCAGCTGGGGCTAAAGTCAGCAAACACGGCGGGCGCAGTGTGAGCAGCAAGAGCGGCAGTGCTGACGTGATGGAGTCTCTGGGCGTGAACATTCAGCTCAGCCCCGCCGCCATTGCGCGGTGTGTGATGGATGTGGGTGTGGGTTTTATGTTTGCCCCAAACCACCACCCCGCCATGAAAAACGTGGCCCCGGTGCGACGCGAGCTGGGCATCAAAACCCTGTTCAATATTTTGGGTCCCTTAACCAACCCGGCCAGTGCGCCCCATATCTTGATGGGGGTGTTCCACCCCGACTTGGTGGGCATTCAGGTGCGTGCGCTGGAGCGGCTGGGTGCGGTTCATGCCCTCGTGGTGCACGGCAAAGACGGCATGGATGAGGTGAGCCTGGGCGCAGCCACTTTGGTAGGTGAGCTGCAAAACGGCCGCATCACCGAGTACGAAATTCACCCTGAAGACTTTGGCTTGACCATGGCAAGCGCCCGCACCCTGCGGGTAGAAACACCCGAGGCCTCGCGCGAGATGCTGATGCAGGTGCTACGCAACCAGCCCGGTCCAGCGCGCGACATCGTGGCCCTTAATGCGGGCGTGGCTTTGTATGCCGCCAATGTGGCCGACAGTATTCAAGACGGTGTGCGGCGCGCCCAAGCGGCATTGTCTTGCGGCGCGGCACTCGCCAAGCTCGAAGCTTTGGTGACCCTGTCTCACGCCTTAGGAGCGCCGGCATGAGCGACATACTGAATCAAATTGTGGCGGTGAAACGCCTAGAGGTGGCGCAGGCCCAAAACAAATTGTCCCTGGCTGCGGTAAGAGCCGACGCAGAGTCGCGGGTGCTCACGCGCGACTTTGTGGGCGCAATGCGCCACAAACTGCAGTCCGGTGCGGCGGCGGTGATTGCCGAAATCAAAAAAGCCAGCCCCTCCAAAGGCGTGCTGCGCGCAGATTTTGATCCGTCAGACATCGCCCAGAGCTATGCCCTGGGCAGCTCGCAAGTTGGTGTGCAAGCTGGTGCATCTCAAGGTGGTCCAAATGGGGTTGCGCAAGATGTGGTGAGCGCGGCTTGCCTCTCAGTACTGACCGATCGCCAGTTTTTTCAGGGCTGTCCAGACTATTTGAAGTTAGCGCGCGCTTCATGCGAGCTCCCGGTCTTACGTAAAGACTTCATGATCGACCCCTACCAAATTTATGAATCCCGGGCCATGGGGGCGGACTGCGTGCTGCTCATTGCCGCCTGCCTGGACGATGGCTTGATGGTCGAGCTAGAAGCCGTTGCGCGCAGTTTGGATATGGCGGTGTTGGTTGAGGTGCACGACGCAGCCGAGCTGGAGCGGGCCTTGCGCCTCAAAACCCCGCTGATGGGCGTGAACAACCGTAATTTGCATAATTTTGAAGTGTCTTTAGACACCACCTTGAGCCTGTTGCCCCAAATTCCTGCCGACCGGATATTGGTGACCGAAAGCGGTATCGCCAACCGGCAAGACGTTCAGGCCCTGCGTTCGGCAGGCGTTCACGCGTTTTTGGTGGGCGAAGCCTTCATGCGTGCCCCCGAGCCAGGCTTGGCCTTGGCTGACTTGTTTGCCTAGGCTGGGGCCGCATTGGGCGCCACACGAGTGGCCTTTGGCGCCCGATTGGCAACCCGCGGTCGAGGCCTTTTGGCAAAGTCCAGAGGGGCGCAATCTCAGCCAGTTTTTGAAGAAAAGGCTGCAGGAAGGCGCGGTGGTTTACCCCAGCACCCCTTTTCGGGCGCTTGAACTCACGCCCTTAAATCAGGTACGTGTGGTCATCTTGGGGCAAGACCCTTACCACGGCCCAGGCCAAGCGCACGGCTTGGCCTTCTCCGTGCCGGCCACTTCGGGCCCAGCCCTTCAAAAATTGCCCCCTACTTTGCGCAACATATTTAAAGAGTTGGTGCGAGACCCTGCCTTGCCCGACTTCACTCAAATGCCTACCCACGGGTTGCTCGAGCATTGGGCTCATCAGGGCGTGTTGTTGCTCAACACCTGCCTGACCGTAGAAGATGCAAGCCCCGCCAGCCATGCCAAGCAAGGTTGGGAAGCGCTCACATGCAGCTTGCTCTCTAAGGTGTTGGTGCGCGACCAGCCTGTGGTGTTCATGCTTTGGGGCGGACACTCGCATGAAGCCTTTGCTAGAGCTTGTTCTAGCGCAGGTATATCCACCAACCCCCGTCAGCCAAGCCAAGACAGTCAGCACCTGGTGCTCAAGGCCAACCACCCGTCGCCCTTGTCTGCGCTGCGCCCGCCCGTCCCTTTTATAGGCTGCGGGCACTTTTCTAAAGCCAATGCGCACTTTGCGGGCTTGGGTTTGCCAGTTATTCGTTGGTAGTCATTGTTAAAAAACGTCAGCCAGCAGAGTGATGGTGTGCATAACGCCCGCCAGTTATGCGGCTAAATTGAACTTATTTGTGAAAGCTTTAAGAAAAGTGTTGACGATGTAAACACAATTGCAGATAATTTAAGGCTTCGCGTGAAAACGTGAGGTATCTGCCCAGCGGGCAATGCAAGTGGTTTGCATTGTTGAAGACGGGCCCAAGACTGATTCGCCGGTAACGGGTGCTTATAGCGCTAAGCATGTTGCAAGCGGATGCAAGTTGGGAATTAAGACATGATCCAAACAGAATCTCGGTTAGAAGTTGCCGATAACACCGGCGCAAAGTCCGTTTTGTGCATCAAGGTACTTGGTGGTTCCAAGCGCCGTTATGCCAGCGTGGGTGACATCATCAAGGTCACTGTCAAAGAAGCTGCCCCTCGCGGTCGTGTGAAAAAAGGCGAGGTGTACAGCGCTGTGGTGGTTCGTACGGCCAAAGGCATTCGCCGTGGCGACGGGTCTTTGGTGAAATTTGATGGCAACGCAGCGGTGTTGCTGAACAACAAGCTCGAGCCTATTGGCACCCGCATCTTCGGGCCGGTCACGCGTGAGTTGCGTACCGAAAAATTCATGAAGATCGTGTCCTTGGCCCCTGAGGTTTTATAAGGATCTGCCATGAACAAGATTCGTAAAGGCGATGAAGTGGTTGTGCTTGCTGGCCGTGACAAAGGCAAGCGTGGTGTGGTGGAGTTGCGTGCCAGTGAAGATTTGCTGGTGGTTTCCGGTGTGAATCTGGTAAAAAAACACACCAAGCCCAATCCCATGAAGGGCACAACCGGTGGCGTTGTGGAAAAAACCATGCCGATTCACCAGTCCAACGTGGCAATTTTCAACGCCAGCACCGGCAAGGCCGATCGTGTAGGCATCAAGCTGTTGGCGGATGGCAAGCGTGTGCGCGTCTTCAAGTCCAGCGGTGAAGAAATCAAGGTGGCATAACTATGGCGCGTCTACAACAACATTACCGTGAAAAAGTCGTCCCGGACCTGATCGCCAAGTTTGGGTACAAATCTCCGATGCAGGTGCCCCGCATCACCAAAATTACCCTCAATATGGGTGTGAGTGAGGCGGTTGCCGACAAAAAAGTCATGGATAACGCTGTGGGTGACCTCGCCAAAATTGCGGGTCAAAAACCTGTGGTGACCAAAGCAAAAAAAGCGATTGCAGGTTTCAAGATTCGTGAAGGCCAGGCCATTGGTTGTATGGTGACTTTGCGAGGCGTTCAAATGTTTGAGTTCCTTGACCGATTTGTCACCGTGGCACTGCCCCGTGTGCGTGACTTCCGTGGTATTTCTGGTCGTGCATTTGACGGCCGTGGCAACTACAACATTGGCGTTAAAGAACAAATCATATTTCCTGAAATTGAGTACGACAAGGTCGATGCCGTGCGCGGCCTCAATATCAGCATCACCACAACGGCCAAGTCTGACGATGAGTGCAAGGCGCTTCTCGCTGGTTTCCGTTTCCCGTTCAAGAACTGAGGTGGCATGTGGCTAAGTTAGCTTTGATCGAGCGCGAGCTCAAGCGAGACAAATTGGTGGCGAAATACGCCAAAAAATATGCCGAACTCAAAGGCATTGCAACAGACGCCAAGCGCACAGACGAAGAGCGTGCTCAAGCGCGCATGGCGCTCCAAAAATTGCCGCGCAATGCCAATCCCACCCGTCAGCGCAACCGTTGCGCCATTACGGGTCGTCCGCGTGGCGTGTTCAGTCAGTTTGGTTTGGGTCGCGCCAAGGTGCGTGAACTTGCGTTTGCCGGCGACATTCCAGGCATCACCAAAGCCAGCTGGTAAGCGACAGGAGATTAATTATGAGCATGAGTGATCCTATCGCCGACCTCCTGACCCGAATTCGCAATGCGCAAATGGTGGCCAAGCCCAGTGTTTCGGTGCCCTCTTCCAAAGTCAAAGTGGCTATTGCCCAGGTCTTGAAAGATGAGGGTTACATTGACGGTTTTTCCGTCAAGTCTGAAGGCAACAAAGCCGAGCTGGAAATTGCCTTGAAATACTATGCCGGCCGCCCGGTGATTGAGCGTATTGAGCGCGTCAGCCGTCCTGGTTTGCGTGTTTACAAGGGTCGAGATGCTATTCCCCAAGTTCAGAATGGCTTGGGCGTGGCTATTGTGACCACCCCACGTGGTGTGATGACTGACCGCAAAGCAAGATCCGTCGGTGTCGGTGGCGAAGTGCTTTGCTACGTAGCCTGATGTGGCATTGAGGAGTAACAACATATGTCACGCGTAGGAAAAATGCCTGTAGCCATTCCTTCTGGGGTGGACGTTTCGATCAAAGCTGAGCAGATCAGCGTCAAGGGTTCCGGAGGTACTTTGTCTTTGGCTCAATCGGCTTTGGTCAAGGTCGAGCAAGATGCTGGCAAGCTGACCTTTTTGCCAGCAGATGCTTCACGTGAAGCCAATGCCATGAGCGGCACCATGCGCCAGTTGGTTAACAACATGGTGATTGGTGTGAGCAAGGGTTTCGAGAAAAAGCTCACTCTGATCGGCGTGGGTTACAAGGCCCAAGCCCAAGGTGCTAAATTGAATTTGGCTGTGGGTTATTCGCATCCGGTGAACATCGACATGCCTGCCGGCATTTCGGTGGCCACCCCCACTCCCACAGAAATATTGATCAAAGGGGCCGACCGCCAACGTGTGGGCCAGATCGCGGCGGAAATCAGGGCAGTCCGCCCCCCTGAGCCTTACAAGGGCAAGGGCATCCGTTATTCGGATGAGACGATCACGATCAAAGAGACCAAGAAGAAATAAGGATCTGCATCATGTTGAACAAAAAAGATCAGCGTCTTCGTCGTGCACGTCAAACACGCATTCGCATTGCCCAGCAAGAGGTGGCTCGTTTGACGGTCAACCGCACCAACCTTCACATTTACGCCACCGTCATCTCTGGCGATGGCAGCAAAGTGTTGGCCACAGCCTCAACAGCAGAGGCGGGCATCAAAAAAGAATTAGGTGGAGTTGGCAAGGGCGGCAACGCTCAGGCTGCTCAATTGATTGGCAAGTTGATTGCTGAAAAAGCCAAAGCGGCTGGTGTTGAAAAAGTGGCCTTCGACCGTTCGGGCTTTGCCTACCACGGTCGCATCAAAGCCTTGGCTGACGCTGCTCGCGAAGCGGGTCTGCAGTTTTAAGCGGAACGGAACTACACATGGCTAAAGTACAAGCAAAAATGCAGGGCAAAGGGGCCGAGGGTCCGGAAGACGGTCTGCGCGAAAAAATGATTGCGGTCAACCGTGTCACCAAAGTGGTGAAAGGTGGCCGTATTTTGGGCTTTGCTGCGCTCACCGTAGTGGGTGATGGAGATGGTCGCATCGGTATGGGCAAGGGCAAATCCAAAGAGGTTCCCTCTGCTGTCCAAAAAGCCATGGAAGAGGCACGCCGCAACTTGACCAAAGTGTCACTCAAAAACGGCTCCATTCACCACCAGGTTTTCGGTCACCATGGCGCTGCATCTGTCATGATGGCTCCAGCACCCAAAGGCACGGGGATCATTGCCGGTGGCCCTATGCGCGCCGTGTTTGAAGTGGTGGGTATCACCGACATCGTGGCCAAGAGTCACGGTTCTGCCAACCCTTACAACATGGTTCGTGCCACCATCGATGCCTTGAACAACTGCACCACTCCTGCAGAGGTGGCTGCCAAGCGTGGCAAGTCTGTTGAAGACATCTTTTCTTGACTGGAACCACACGTATGACCGCCACACAAACCGTCGCACAAACCACTGTTAAGGTTCAGTTGGTACGCAGTCCGATTGGCTGCAAAGAGTCCCACCGCGCCACTGTGCGTGGTTTGGGCCTGCGCAAAATCGGCAGCACCAGCGAGCTGGAAGACACACCCGCAGTTCGCGGCATGATCAACAAGATCAGTTACCTGATCAAAGTTCTCTAAGAGGTTCAGATGGAACTCCATAGCATCAAGCCCGCAGAGGGTGCCAAGCACGCCAAGCGCCGTGTAGGCCGTGGCATTGGTTCGGGCCTGGGTAAAACCGCAGGACGCGGTCATAAGGGTCAAAAGTCCCGTTCGGGTGGCTACCACAAGGTGGGCTTTGAAGGTGGTCAAATGCCCATGCAGCGCCGCTTGCCGAAGCGAGGTTTCAAGTCACATCAGCTTAAGTTCAACGCCGAAATCACCTTGCGCTCGCTCGAGCAATTGGGTGCCGACTCTGTCGATATCTTGACCCTCAAGCAGGCTGGATTGGTGGGTGAACTGGCCAAAGTGGTCAAGGTCATCAAGTCGGGCGAGATCAAGCGCGCTGTGAAATTGACCGGTATTGGTGTTACGGCCGGTGCACGTGCAGCTATTGAAGCTGCTGGCGGCTCCATAGCCGAATAACTTAAAAAAAGTGACTCAAGTGGCTACCAACAGCGCCCTCAAAACTGACAAGTACGGAGACTTGCGTCGCCGTCTTATCTTTTTGTTGCTCGCCTTGGTGGTGTACCGTATTGGCGCGCACATACCGGTTCCGGGTATCAATCCTGACCAATTGGCGCAGTTGTTCCAAGGCCAGCAAGGCGGCATATTGAGCATGTTCAATATGTTCTCGGGTGGTGCGTTGTCCCGATTTACGGTGTTTGCATTGGGCATCATGCCGTACATCTCGGCATCCATCATCATGCAATTGCTGACCTATGTGATGCCCACTTTTGAGCAAATGAAGAAAGAGGGCGAAGCGGGACGCCGTAAAATTACCCAATACACCCGATATGGCACCTTGGGCTTGGCTCTGTTTCAGTCTTTTGGTATTGCCGTAGCTCTAGAAAGCTCCGCAGGTTTGGTAATTGAGCCTGGTTTGGGCTTTCGTTTCACAGCAGTCTGCACGCTCACAGCCGGCACCATGTTTTTGATGTGGTTGGGTGAGCAAATCACTGAACGTGGTTTGGGTAACGGTATCTCCATTTTGATTTTTGCAGGTATTGCTGCAGGCTTACCGGGTGCGATTGGTGGTTTGTTGGAGTTGGTGCGCACTGGCGCCATGAGTATTTTTATCAGTGTTCTTATCGTGGCACTTGTGGCCCTGGTGACCTATTTTGTAGTGTTTGTAGAGCGTGGACAACGCAAAATTTTGGTGAACTATGCGCGCCGTCAAGTAGGCAACAAAGTGTATGGCGGTCAGGCCTCACACTTGCCTCTGAAGTTGAATATGGCCGGTGTGATTCCACCCATATTTGCGTCCAGCATCATTTTGTTGCCTGCAACTGTCCTCAGCTGGTTCAGCAGCGGCGACTCGATGGTTTGGCTTAAAGACATTGCGTCAACCTTGTCACCAGGGCAGCCCATTTACGTCATGCTGTATGCCAGTGCCATTGTGTTCTTCTGCTTTTTTTACACAGCCCTCGTATTCAACAGCCGAGAGACTGCAGACAACCTTAAAAAGAGTGGCGCATTCATTCCTGGCATTCGTCCAGGCGATCAAACCGCCAAGTTCATTGACAAAATTCTGTTGCGTCTGACCTTTGCTGGAGCCATCTACATCACTTTTGTGTGCTTGTTGCCCGAGTTTTTGATACTTAAGTACAACGTGCCTTTTTATTTTGGCGGCACCTCTTTGTTGATTATCGTAGTGGTCACCATGGACTTCATGGCTCAGGTGCAAAACTATTTGATGTCGCAGCAATACGAGTCTTTGCTGAAAAAAGCCAACTTCAAATCAACCTTGGGTGCTGGTTAAGGAATGGCAAAAGACGATGTGATTCAGATGGCGGGGGAAATTGTTGAAAACTTACCCAACGCCACGTTTAGAGTGAAATTGGAAAACGGACATGTGGTCCACGGGCATATCTCCGGAAAAATGCGGATGCACTACATCCGGATTCTTCCGGGAGACAAGGTCACGGTCGAAATGACCCCCTATGACCTGACCCGTGCGCGTATTGTGTTCCGTGCGAAATGAGCAAGTGCCTGACCGCACTTTTTTAAGAGTTTTAGGAGAGAGCAATGAGAGTCTCGGCTTCAGTTAAGAAAATTTGCCGCAACTGCAAAATCATCCGCCGCAAGGGTGTGGTGCGTGTCATTTGTACCGACCCGCGTCATAAACAGCGTCAAGGCTGAACCGCATTCGATTAAGAGGAAACTATGGCACGTATCGCTGGTATCAACATTCCGCCGCATCAGCATGCTGAGATTGGCTTAACCGCCATTTATGGCATTGGTCGCACACGCGCTCGCAAAATTTGTGTGGCGTGCAACATCGCGTATTCCAAAAAGGTCAAAGACCTTACGGATGGCGATCTGGAAAAAATCCGCGATCAAATTGCCTTGATCACCATCGAAGGCGACCTGCGACGTGAGACCACCATGAACATCAAACGTTTGATGGACATTGGTTGTTATCGTGGTTTCCGCCACCGTCGTGGCTTGCCAGTGCGTGGTCAGCGTACCCGTACCAATGCTAGGACTCGCAAAGGCCCACGTCGTGCCGCGCAGTCTTTGAAGAAATAACCTCGGAACTGAGAGAAAACTATGGCCAAAGCACCCGCCAATAACGCAGCACAACGCGTGCGCAAGAAGGTCCGCAAAAATGTGGCGGACGGGATTGCGCACGTTCATGCTTCATTCAACAACACCATCATCACCATCACCGATCGCCAGGGCAACGCCTTGTCATGGGCGTCCTCTGGTGGTCAAGGTTTTAAAGGTTCGCGCAAGTCCACACCTTTTGCCGCGCAAGTGGCGTCCGAAGTTGCCGGCCGTGCAGCCATGGAGCAGGGCATCAAGAATTTGGATGTGGAAATCAAAGGTCCCGGTCCTGGCCGTGAGTCTTCGGTGCGCGCGTTGGCCGCGTTGGGCATTCGCATCAACACTATTGCCGACGTAACCCCGGTTCCACACAATGGTTGCCGCCCACAAAAGCGTCGTCGTATTTAATTTTTTAACCCCAAGCCCACCGCCGGACACTCAGGTGACTGGCTCCCGCTTCACCGCGGCAGTTGACATGAAAAGGAAGTTCAAGTGGCACGTTATCTAGGCCCTAAGGCCAAACTCTCTCGCCGTGAAGGCACGGACCTGTTCCTGAAAAGCGCACGCCGCGCCATCGGTGACAAGGCCAAGTTCGACTCCAAGCCTGGTCAGCATGGCCGCACCTCCGGCGCACGTACATCTGACTTTGGCTTGCAGTTGCGCGAAAAACAAAAAGTCAAACGCATGTACGGCATTTTGGAGCGTCAGTTCCGCCGCTACTTTGAAGAAGCCGACCGTCGCCGTGGCAACACCGGCGCCAATCTTTTGTCTTTGCTCGAGTCACGTTTAGACAATGTGGTGTTTCGTATGGGCTTTGGCTCTACCCGTGCTGAGTCGCGTCAACTGGTGTCCCATAAAGCCATCACGGTCAATGGTGTCGGGGTCAACATTCCTTCTTACATGGTCAAACCTGGCGATGTGGTGTCTGTGCGCGATAAATCCAAAAAGCAAACCCGTATCGTAGAAGCCTTGCAATTGGCTCAGCAAGTGGGCATGCCTGCTTGGGTTGAGGTCAATGGCGACAAGGCTGAAGGCACCTTCAAAAAAGTGCCTGACCGTGACGAGTTTGGCTCTGACATCAACGAATCGCTCATTGTTGAGCTGTATTCACGTTAATTTTTCGTTCCCGGCCCCTTCCTTTTGGGGTTCCGGGTTCTTCACCAGCCTTACCGGTGTAACGAGCCGGGGGTAATGATAGGAAGAGTGCATGCAATCTAATTTGCTCAAACCCAAAACCATTCAAGTTGAACAACTCGGCACCAACCGTGCCAAAGTAGAACTCGAGCCCTTTGAGCGTGGCTATGGCCATACCTTGGGAAATGCATTGCGCCGTGTGCTGTTGTCTTCCATGCCGGGTTTTGCCCCGACCGAGGTGACCATTGCCGGAGTGGTGCATGAGTATTCGTCCATTGACGGCGTTCAAGAAGACGTGGTGAACATGTTGCTGAACCTCAAGGGAGTGGTGTTCAAGCTGCACAACCGTGATGAAGTTACCTTGAGCCTGCGCAAAGATGGCGAAGGCTTGGTCACTGCAGCCGACATTCAAACCCCGCACGATGTTGAAATCATCAATCCTGATCATCCTATTGCCACCTTATCAGCTGGCGGCAAACTGGACATGCAAATCAAAGTTGAAATGGGGCGTGGCTATGTGCCCGGCAACATGCGCCGCTATGGTGACGAAACCACCAAAGCCATTGGTCGCATCATTTTGGATGCATCGTTCTCACCCATCAAGCGTGTGAGCTATACCGTTGAAAGTGCGCGCGTGGAGCAGCGTACCGACCTGGACAAACTGGTCATTGAAATTGAAACCAACGGTGCCATCACCGCTGAAGACGCCGTCCGTGATTCGGCCCGCATCTTGGTAGAGCAATTGGCTGTGTTTGCGCAGCTCGAAGGTGGCGAACTCAGTGCTTTTGACGCTCCTGCACAACGTGGCGCGGCTCAGTTTGATCCTATTTTATTGCGCCCTGTCGACGAGCTGGAGCTTACCGTGCGCTCTGCCAATTGCCTCAAAGCAGAAAACATTTACTACATCGGCGATCTGATTCAGCGCACCGAAAACGAGTTGCTTAAAACGCCTAACCTCGGTCGTAAATCGCTCAACGAAATCAAGGAAGTCTTGGCTTCACGTGGGTTAACTTTGGGTATGAAGCTCGAAAGCTGGCCCCCTGCAGCCCTAGAAAAGCGTTAATTTGATTTGAACCTGCTTTCCGGGCAGGTTCAGTGCACCGGGCAGTACCTGATACGGCTGTCCGTTTATAAAGAAAGGAAAGCACCATGCGCCACGGACACGGACTTAGAAAACTCAACCGCACCAGCGAGCACAGGCTCGCTATGTTGCGCAACATGATGAATTCGCTCCTCGAACACGAAGTCATCAAAACGACCCTACCCAAGGCCAAAGAACTGCGCCGCGTGGTGGAGCCCATGATCACCTTGAGTAAAGAGGCTACTTTGGCCAACCGTCGCTTGGCCTTCAACCGCCTGCGCAACCGTGACATGGTGGTGAAGCTTTTTGACGAGTTGGGCCCACGTTTTAAAAACCGTCCAGGCGGTTACACACGTATTCTCAAAATGGGGTTCCGCGTGGGTGACAATGCACCGATGGCTCTGGTTGAATTGGTGGATCGCCCTGCAGAAATATCACCAAATACTGAGACGCCAAGCCCTTAATCGCGTAGAATTAGGAATTTGTCGCGCGATGGAGCAGCCTGGTAGCTCGTTGGGCTCATAACCCAAAGGTCGGAGGTTCAAATCCTCCTCGCGCAACCAAACTCACAGCGGTATCCTGCTGCAGCATACGCCCACCCTGTGTGGGCGTTTTTGTTTCAATGGTCCACTTTGACAAAGTCAAAACAGTTTTGCATTAAGTTCAAGAGCAGCTACTCGTAGTGTCTTCCGAGCGCCATCAACTCCGGCGTACCTATCAGCTCGTTCAGTGCATTGAAGTCCAGCATGTTATTCTTCCACTCCATTGAAGTCTGATGCTGCCGCAGGTTGGAGTAATAGCCTTGAAGCGTGTGCGCCACAGCGCGCACAGTGGCACCGGGGAAGATGACGATTCGAAAGCCTCGTGCCTGCAAAGTGGTAGCGCTCTGCACGGGAGTCTTGCCTCCTTCCACCATATTGGCAAGCAGTGGGATGCGCCCTCCAAAACGCGCGCAGGCGGCATCCATCTCCTCGGGCGTACGCAGGGCTTCGATGAAGAGTGCGTCAACACCACAATCCAAGTAGGCTTCAGCTCGCTCGAAGGCAGCCTCTAGCCCCTCAACAGCCAAAGCGTCGGTGCGCGCGAGGATCAAGGTGTTTTCATTCGTACGCGCGTCAAGAGCCGCCTTGAGCTTACCCGTCATCTCCTTGGTCGTTACCACGGTCTTGCCATCGAGGTGACCACAGCGTTTGGGGAAGGTCTGGTCTTCCAACTGGATCATGGCTGCACCGGCACGCTCAAATTCCCGCACAGTCCGTCGAGTATTGAGCGCGTTGCCAAAGCCAGTGTCAGCGTCTACGATGACAGGGACAGGCACACGCTCAGTGATGCGCGAAAGTGTAGCGGCCACTTCGCTGCAAGTGGTCAATCCAACGTCAGAGCGTCCCAGAAGCGTATAGGCGATCGATGCCCCCGACAGGTACAGCGCTTCAAAGCCCGTTTGCGCAGCTACCAGCGCACTCAGAGCGTCATATACGCCAGGAGCAAGCAAGACTTCAGATTGCGAGAGCCGTTTTTTCAGCGTAAGGGTCAATTTCTTGATCTCCAGAAAAATTTAGGCAGTCGGCCGAAACAGGTATTGACCGCGGGGCTTACCCAGAACTTCGCCACTTTCATAAATCTTTTCGCCGCGGAGCCAGGTTGAGTGAACACTGGCAGAGAGCTCAAGACCCTCGAAAGGGGTATAGCCTTGGGAGGAAGGCGAGTCCTTGGCTCGGATGGTCCATGTCTTGGCAGGGTTGATCAGCGCGATGTCGGCATCAAAACCGTCGGCAATGTCACCCTTGCTGTTCAACCCGTAGCGCTGCGCCGGGTTCCAGCAGAGGACGCGCGCCATGTGGTTGTAATCCATACCGCGACGCGTACCCTCACTGACGAGTGCGGGCAATAAGTATTCGCTGCCACCAAAGCCGCTCTTAGCCATCCAGATGTTGCCAAAGTAGTGGCGCGGAATCTTCATTTCGTGGCGGCAGCAGGCATGATCGCTCACCACCCAGTCAAGCTCTCCGGCTAGCAACGCATCCCATAAAAACTCAACGTCCTCGCGCGGGCGGATTGGTGGGTTGACCTTGGCTAGTTCTGCGGCCTTGCTGTTGATGTCCAGCATCAAATGGCCAATCGTGACCTCACGCTTGAAGTCGATGTGCGGAAAGGTATCGGCCATCATCATCGCAGCCTGCACCGCCTTGCGTGAAGAAAGGTGCAACAGGTTGATGTTGGGCAGCGCGGTTTCATGTGCTAGGTAACTCGCGATGAACACGGCCAACCCCTCGGAGTGCTGTGGCCGCGACGCGCTGTAGGCAGCCAAGCCGCTGAGCGACTTGTCTTTTTCCACCAGCTTGGTGTAAGCCGTCATGACTTCGGCGGTCTCGCAGTGCAGCGAGAGCGATATCTGCCGTGCCCGCTTCGGAAACTGTTCGCGTGCGGCCTGAATGCCGCGCATGATGAACTCAAAGTGTGCGTAGTCATAACGCTCGTTCTCGCCGATCATCAAAAAGTCTTTTTGGCTGTTCGATGCGCCGTGCAGACCATGCGATCCATAAAACATGAAGATCTTGAAGCTGGAAACGCCATGCTTTTCGATAAGCTCTGGGATTTCTTTAATGTGGGTGCCGTCCATGGGGGCAAGGTGGAAACCGTAGTCCACATGAAACTTACCACGAGCGATCTTGAGAACCTCGGGGTAGAACTTCTTGTAGGGGCCGCCCTTGTTTAGGTAGTACTGCCCAGTACGAAAGTAATTCAAGCTCGATGTAACGCCACCCATTGCAGCAGCCTTGCTCTCTGTCACAGCGTCCTCGGCCAGCGGCGAATAGATGCCACTGTGCATATGCGCATCAACTACGCCTGGAAATGCAAGGTATCCCATGCCGTCCTGAACCTTCTTTGCGCGGGAAACGTCGATTCCAGGGGCCACAAGGGCAAACTTACCAGCTTTTACGGCAATATCGCTTTCATGCACGACGTTGCCATGGGGGCGAACCAGGCGCACGTTTTTGATGAGTAAGTCAAATTCGGGTTGAGTCATGCTAAGTTTTAAGTCGAATCATTCGACAGAAATACGGCCAGCATTGATGATAGGCCCCCATTTGCGGCTTTCAGCCTGAATGAATGCCAAATAATCAGCGCCACCCAAAGGCAGCGGAGTCATGCCCAGATCGCTTAGGCGGGTCTGCATATCGGGCGCATTGATGATGGATTGAATTTCGATCTGCAGTCGCCGCGCGATTTCTGCAGGCAGCCTAGCAGGTGCAGATATTCCGAACCAAGCGCTACCCGACACGCCGGGCACTACTTCATTAAGGGCTGGCACCTCTGGAAAAGAGGTGCTGCGCTTTTCGCCGCTGATTGACAGCAGACGCAACTTGCCGCTGCGAACGTAACCAGTGGCAGTGACTAAACTTTCAAACATGCCATCAAGTTGGCCACCCATCAGGTCAGTGATGGCTGGGCCTGATCCTTTATAAGGTACATGGACCATATCGATGCCAGCAGCCTGCTTGAGCAGTTCCCCCGTAAGGAAACCCGAACTGCCCAGTCCTGCCGATGCATAGTTCATCGCGCCAGGTCTGGCCTTTGCCATAGCCACAAATTCGGCCATAGTCCGAGCGGGGTGGTCGTGGCGCACCACAAAGCCATTCGGAAAGGTGCCCAGTAAAACAATGTGGGTAAAGTCCTTTAGTGGGTCATAGGGCATGCTGTTGCGCATCAATGGCCCTGGCGCGATCGCGGGATTTGCCGCCACCACCAGGGTGTAGCCGTCTGGCGCGGCCTTGGCCACGCTGTGGGTGCCCAGCAAGGAGCCCACGCCTGGGCGGTTTTCGACCACCACCGTAGACTTGAGTGCATCGGACAGGCGCTGGCTCAACAGGCGGGCGATTACGTCGGTCGAACCGCCGGGCGGGAATGGGACAACCAGCTTTATGGGTCGTTCTGGAAAGGCTTGTGCCCATAAAGCTGCCGGGAACGAGACAGCGCTTGCAGCGGCCAGGCCGAGGGTTTGAGCCAATACTTGACAGACGCTGCGGCGTGTAGACTTATTTGACATGACGTATTCTCCTCAAGTGCTTGTGGCCGGTGCAGGGCCTGTAGGCCTTACAGCTGCCCTCGCTCTGGCCGATGCTGGTGTGCCGGTTCAAGTGATAGAAGCCGCCAGCGGGATTGAAGAAGACTTGAGAGCCTCGACCTTCCATCCCCCCACATTGGATATGTTGGACGCCTTTGGCATCACCCAGACCCTTCTGAGGCAGGGGCTTGTCTGCCCGGAATGGCAGGTTCGATTGCACCCGCTGGGTGAATGCGCTCGCTTTAATCTGTCTGTGCTGTCCGATGTGACAGCTCACCCCTATCGTCTGCAATGCGAACAATACAAGCTGTCGCGCGCACTGCTGGCCAAGCTGGCCGACTACCCGCATGCGAAGGTGCGTTTTGGCACCACTGTGTCCGATGCCGTACAGGATGCCGACGGTGTGCGGCTGGAACTGGCGCATTGCGACGGTAGCGAAACACTGGGCGGAAGCTGGCTGATCGGCGCGGACGGTTCGCGCAGCTTGGTCCGCAAGGCTATGGGAGTGTCCTTCGAAGGCAAGACCTATCCTGAAACCACAATCCTTGCCACCACCACTTTTGCTTTTGAAGATCATTTGACCGGACTGTCTAATGTGACTTACTGCTGGCAGGTGGGCGCGGGTAACTTCAGCCTGCTCAAGGTGCCTGGGCGATGGCGTGTTTCGATCTACCCCGACGAAAACCGGCCTATTGAAGACTCGCTCACACCTGAAGCCATCGAGGCAGCTTTGCAGGCCATCGTGCCCAGCCCCCAAGCCTATCCCGTGTTGGAAGTACGCCCTTACCGAGTACATCAACGCATTGCCTCGTCCTACGGTGCGGGGCGTATCTGGCTGGCTGGAGACGCGGCGCATCTCAACAGCCCGGCCGGTGGCATGGGAATGAATGGCGGCATTCACGATGCCTTGAACCTGGCAGCCCGTTTGGTACGCGTGATACGGGGTGAGTCGGCCGAATTGCTGTCTCAGTATGAACGCCAGCGACGAGCGATAGCTTTGGACCAGATACTCAAGCAGGCTGACACTAACCGGGCCCGCATGCGCGAGCGTGACCCAGCTGCAAGGCGCAATGCCCTGCATAAACTCCAAGCGATTGCCGCAGACCCTGTCGAGTTGCGAAAGCACCTGCTGCGCACCTCGATGATCGAAGGGTTGAGGCAGAGCGAGCAGATTGTCTGAAACAAGTACCGTAGACCACCTCATAAGGAGCCACGCCATGGGGCTTCGATATCTAATAAAGCGGCCAGCACATCAGATTCACTTTTTGGCGCATGTACTGCACACTGCAGAACCCAGGCAAGGCATAGGTTGGATGAGAGTACTGGTACCGGTAGCGACAGTTGTGCCATGAGGCGCAATGTGGGCATGCCGGTGCCGCTCATAACCACGGCGTCACAGCTGCCCAGCTCTAGCTGGTCAAATATCTCTTGTACCCGCACAGTGCGCAACTTGTAAATATTGCGGGTATCCAAGAGGTCCTCCGGCAGGCTGGCTACACATAGGAGTTCCAATCCACACTCCCTCCAGTAATCTTGACCAGCTTTAGACAACCAAGCGGGGTATGGCGAGAGCAGCGCAATTCGGCGGGCGCCCAGGTTCTGCAGCGCCCGTGCGATGGCATCTGCGGTTCCCAACACAGGGTAGCCCCGCTCAGCCGATAGCACTGCGAGCCGTCTTTGGTCTTCTTGGCGGCCAACCAAGTAACTGGAGCCTGTGCAGGCAAAGCCGGCTGCCTGCACAGGGGCCACGTCAAATTGGTCCAGCGTTTGACCAAGCGTGTCGAAGTAATCCACAAGACGGGCTCGAGAGTTCTGTAACGGGCTGGTCATACGTGCTGACAAAAGGCTGTAGCCAGCGCTCATCAGTGCCTGCATTTCTGGCTCCACCGTAGTATTTGCCTGCGGGACGGTAATGGCGACCACAGGACCGTATTCTGGAGATAGGGATGCATTAACCATGGGCGACCCCAGCAGTTTCACGCTCACGGGCAAGACGTTGCTTTAGGCTGGGCAACAGGCCTCCGGCGCGCGCCATTTGGAGCAGAAATTCCGGTATGGGCTCACAGTCGAGCCTTGCGCCGGATTGCAAAATAATTGCTTGGTCGCTTTCATCCAGTAGGAGATGTTCTTCATTTTGGAGCCTTTGCGCTTGGGGGCAAGTCAACAGCAAAAGTCCAAGGTTGAATGCATTTCGAAAAAAAAGACCCCCATAAGATGGGGCGATGACAGCCGCAATACCCAGTTGCACCAGAGCAGCCGCTGCCTGCTCGCGTGAAGATCCGATGCCGAAGTTGGGGCCCGCCACGATCACGTCGCCAGGTTGCACTTCCCGGGCAAATGCCGGCAGTAGGTTTTCAAGGCTGTGTTGGGCAACCACGTCGATGCCGTACTGCATCCATGCACCAGGCGCAAGCGCGTCGGTATCCACGTCAGCCCCAAGGTGCCAGATCTTGTGTGAAACGCTCATTGCAACACCTCCCGTGGATCGGTGATGTAACCCCGCAGCGCGGATGCTGCAACTGTGTAGGGTGAGCCAAGAAATACTTGAGTGCTGGCCGGTCCCATACGTCCTCGAAAATTACGAGCTGTGCTCGATATGACGGTCTGGTTCTCTTTAAAACTGTCACCGTAGCCGGCGCAGGCACCGCAGGTACTGGGCAAAATGCTGGCCCCAGCATCACTCAGAGCCTGCAGGGTGCCATCGGCTTGAGCATGAGCGCGGTCCTTGAGGCTTGCAGGAGCTACCATAAGCTGCACACTGGGGGAAATCTTGCGGCCACGCAGCACCTCAGCGGCAAAATGCAGATCTTCCAGTTTGGCCCCTGTGCAGGCGCCGATGTAGGCCACATCGATTCGCGTGCTGGAGTGTTCGGCCAGCGTCACGCCACGAGCGGGGCTGTGTGGCGCTGCAAGCTGAGGACTAAGCGTGCTGGCGTCCAGGTCGTGTTGCTGGTCAGCGCTGCCCGGATCGGACTGCAGCACACCAAGGTCTATCGGAACTGCGGCACCGGCCTGCGCTAGCCACTCGCGAGTGACGATGTCGGGCGCTACCAGGCCAGTCTGTGCTCCAAGTTCGGCACTCATGTTGCACAGAGTCATGCGCTCCTGCATAGGCAAGGCCCGCACGGCACTGCCGGTGAATTCGACCGCCTGGTAGTTTGCGCCGTTGATGCCAAAACGGGCAATCATGGACAAAATCATGTCTTTGGCACAGACACCCGGGGCCAGTCGCCCCGACCAATTCATGGCGATGGTTTTCGGCACACTCAACCAAATTTCACCGGTTACCACCACGCCCAGCATCTCGGTGCTGCCAATACCGAACATGTAGGCCCCAAAGGCGCCTCCCGTTGGCGAGTGCGAATCGCCCCCCACACAAAACATCCCAGGGACAATGTGGCCATGCTCAGGCACCACTACGTGGCATATTCCCAGACCATCGTAAACATAGGGTAGTGCCTGCTCATGTGCCCAGTCCCGGGCAATACGCACGATCTTGCGCGACTCTTCATTGCGCTCAGGCAAGTAATGATCCATGACCAGCACGACGCGAGACTTGTCCCATATCTGCGCGCCCAGTTCCTCCAGCATTGGCTTGAGACGTCGCGGACCGGAAGAGTCATGGAACATGGCAAGGTCGACGCGGCAATTGACAATCTCGCCCACGCGAACAGTGTCGCGACCAGAGGCGCGGGCAATGATTTTCTGTGCAAGCGATTGGGGCTTCGTCATTCGGGTTTTGCTCCGGAAAATTTCACCACTCGACCCCAACGCGAGATCTCAGCCTGCAGGAAGCGGCCAAATTCTTCGGGTGCGTTACCTACCGGGGTATAGCCTTCGGTTTCGAACCGCCGCAGCACCTCGGGGGCGGCTACTGCCTGGCGAGTTGCTTCAGACAACACGCTGGCAAGCGCTGCGTCCATACGTCCAGGTGCAAACAGCCCAAACCAGGCACTGGACTCATAGCCAGGCAGTACCTCGTTTATCGCGGGAACTTCCGGAAATGCCAAGAGACGTTTTGGACTGGTCACACCCAGCGCACGCAGTTTGCCAGCCTTGATGTGGGTATGCGCATTGCCTACAGCGGCAAACATAAGCTCAACTTGACCTGCAAGCACGTCTTGGATGGCAGGGGCTGTTCCTCGGTAGGGAATATTGACAATGTAGACGCCCGACTGCATCTTGAAAGCGTCTCCCGCCAGATGTAAGGATGAGCCAATGGCACCAATGGCAAAGTTCAGGCGGCCGGGTTTGGCTCGGGCCAGCTCAATGAGTTCGCGCACATCTCTAGCCGGTAGCGATGGGTGCGCCACCAGAACCGAAGGCGAGGTAGCTACGCAGGTTAGAGGTGTGAAGTCTTTCACCGGGTCAAACGGTAGGTTGGAGTAGAGCGAGGCATTGATCGCATGGCTGGTGAAGCTCATAAGCAGGGTATTGCCATCAGGGGCTGCCCTGGCCACCGTTTCCGCGGCAATGTTTCCCCCGGCCCCTGGCTTGTTCTCCACGATCACTCTGCGACCCAACAGGCGGCTCAGCTCCTGCGCAAGTACCCGGGCTAAAGTGTCGGTGGAGCCGCCAGCAGGTGCGCCGACCAAAATACGTATTGGCGTTGGTGATTGAGCTTGCGCACCCATCAGAAAAAAATCCAACGCAATACAAGCACTGGCGGCAAGGGCTATACGGCGATTCATGCTGACCCTCTGCTCTCCGATAGGGGCGAGCATATCTTTGACCGGTGGCTCTTGGACATGTGCGTGAAAGCGACCATGTGTGAATCCTAGGGTGATGGCAATACCCAGTCAACAAGACACTTCAACTAATGCCACTGGTGTTTACCCTTGGCGCCTCGGAGCCACGCAAAGCTTTTTTGCCAGATCGAGAGATGCACATGGACGGTCAAGGAAAGCCTCATTGCTCATAGCCTCAACTGAGGATGCATTTAACGCCCACATCAGGTGAGCATTATTGTCTTTGCCCCATTGACCCTAGGTACCAAATTCCGGATAAGGCCTTCTTTTTAAGGCAGGACAAAAAGGATGTTCAGCCTAGGCCACCTGCTCCACCATGCCGCTTTGGGTAGATCGAACCACCGCTTCCAGCGCAGAAATGTTGGCCACCATTTGTTCGTGGGGCACAGGGTAGGGGGCAACGCCTAAGGCCGCATCGGCAAACGCTTCTAAGTTGGACAGCACTGCGGGGTGAGGCGGAAACTCCTGGGTCACTTGGTCTTGGCCCCGAATGCAAGTGGTCATCAGCCAGCCGGTGGAATGTTCGGGATGGGTTTTGTCGCGCACCTCAACCCAACCCTTGCTGCCATATACCGCAAAACGGCCTACAAAAGGGGTGGCCAAAATGGCACTGATCAGGGCATGACCGCCCCGTCGGTAGGTGGCCAAAATGGCCAAAGTGTCGCCGTTGACCAAGGGGCTGCCCAATTGTTTGACGCTGGCATACACCGATTCTGCTGGGCCGAACACACCAATGGACAAATCCAGCAAATGGATGCCGGTGGCCGTCATGGGGCCGGCCGGGGCTTCGGCTGCGGACAAGCGCCAGTTGTCAGAGGCCAGCTGTAAAAACTTGTCTTGGCTGAAGTTGGCTTCCATTTGTAATGGTGTGCCTAAAGCGCCTGTTTGAATCAGCTGCATTGCGGCCATCACAGGTGGCTCAAACCGGCGCTCATGCCCCACGCCTAAAGCCAAGCTGCGGGACTGAATCGCCTCAATGGCGGCCAAGGCGTCGGCACGGTTGAGCGTGAGAGGTTTTTCGCAAAACACGTGTTTGCCGGCTTGAGCCACTTGCACGATTTGGGCTGCATGCAAGGTGTGCGGTGTGCACAAAATCACGGCGTCCACGTTGGGGCCGGCCAGCACGTCTTCCAAGCTGTTTGAAAACGGAGCCCCAATGCTTTGCGCAAATGCCTGGCCCGCTTCGGAGTGCAGGTCGGTGACGGCACTGAGCACCATATTGCGTGCCGATTTCAAATAGTGGGCAATGGTTTTGCCCCACCAGCCCAGTCCAATGACCGCCACACGGAGTGGCGCAGTGGGGGAAAGCGTATTGGACGAAGGTTGAAGCGACATAAAAAAAGCAAATTGGTCTAATGAAAAGGGAGTTGAAATTTTAGGGTTCTAACCAAAGTAGATCTACAAGGGTTGACCTCTATAGATTTGACAGCCTATCCCTCGCACAATCAGCTCCCATTTTGTTGTCGGAGCCTTCCCATGAACTCTTCTAGGATTTCAGTCATACGCCCAACTTTTTCTAAATCGTATCGGTGTTTGCCGCTAGCCCTTGTCTGTTGCTTCTTGGCTTGGACAGCTTGGGCACAAGCTCAAGCCCCATCCTCCAGTGCGGGGCAGGCGGCCGCGTTTCCTGCCCAAGGCAAAACCATCAAGTTCATGGTGCCCATTACCCCCGGGGGCAGTAACGATGTGATGGCCCGCATCATTGCGCAAAAACTCACCGACATGTGGAGCGCCCCCGTGGTGGTGGAAAACCGCCCAGGCGGCAATATGAACGTCGGCTCCGATGCGGTGGCCAAGAGCCCGCCCGATGGCTACACCTGGCTGCTGGGGGCCAACAATATTTTTGTGTTCAACCCCCATCTAGGCAAGATGCCGTTTGATGTGTTTAAAGACCTCACTCCCGTCACGCAAGTGGCATCGGTGCCTTTTGTGCTGGTGGTGCACCCGTCGCTGCCTGTGAAGTCCGTGGCAGAGCTGGTGGAATATGCCAAAAAGAACCCTGATGCACTCAACTACGGTTCATCAGGCAACGGCGCGCCACAGCACCTGGCTGCCGAACTGCTCAGCAGCGCATCGGGTATCAAAATGGCGCAAGTGCCTTACAAAGGTGCCGTGCCCGCCATCACCGATTTGCTGGCTGGACGCATCCAAGTGTTTGTAGGTGCCATCAATTCTCTTTTGCCGCACATCAAAGACGGCAAGTTGCGCCTTTTGGCCACAGCAGGCCCCAAGCGCCTGAGTACATTTCCCGAAGTGCCCACCATTGCCGAAACCGTGCCCGGCGTGGTGATGGATGTGTGGTTGGGGGTGTTCATGCCGGCAGGCACGCCCCGCCCCATCATCACCAAAGCCCAAGCCGACATTGCCAGAGTGCTGCAAATGCCCGACGTGATTCAGAACCTCAGCATGCAAGGGATTGAAGGGGTGAGCTCCAGTCCAGAAACCTTGTCAGGCATGATCCGAGATGACTACGCCCGTTGGGGCAAGATCATTAGGGATGCCAACATCAAAGCCGATTGAAACTACACAGGAACCATCTTGACTTCAGACCAAATTCAGATACAAAAACCAGAAGACGTTGATGTTCCCATTGCAGATGAGCATTTAATTAAAGAGTGGGGCAGCGACTACCTGGCCGAGGTCATTCGAGACCTCGACCTGCGCTACATCGCCCTCAATCCCGGCGCCAGCTTTAGAGGGCTGCACGACAGCTTGGTGAACTTTTTGGGCAATCGCAATCCGCAAATGCTGCTGTGTTTGCATGAGGAACACGCGGTGTCCATGGCCCATGGCTATGCCAAAGTCACCGGTCGCCCTATGGGCGCTTTTGTGCACAGCAATGTCGGCTTGATGCACGCCTCGGCTGCCATCTTCAATGCATGGTGCGACCGTGTGCCGCTCATGGTCTTTGGTGCCACCGGCACCGTGGACGCTGCCACGCGTCGCCCTTGGATTGAGTGGATTCACACCGCGCAAGACCAAGGCGCTTTGGTGCGCGACTACACCAAGTGGGACGCCCAACCCGCATCGGTTCCCGCAGCGGCGGAGGCCCTTTACCGCGCCCGTTTGATCACTATGACCCCCCCTTGCGCGCCGGTGTACATCAACTTTCCCAACGATGTTCAAGAGGCCAAGGTGGACCAAACCATGGCCTTGCCTACACGCGATGACTTTGCCGCACCAACCGCGGGCGTGCCGGCGGAACATGAGCTGGATGCTTTGGTCAATCTGCTGAGCCAGGCCCGCAAACCCCTGATCTTGATGGGCCGCGTCAGCCGAGACCCTGCCGATTGGGGCCGAAGGGTGGCTTTGGCCGAGCGCCTGCAAGCCAAAGTGCTGACCGACTTGCGCGTGGGCGCGGCTTTTCCCACCGACCACCCCTTGCATGCGGCTAAACCCGTGTTGCTGTTTGCTGGGGCAGGTGCTGAGGTACTGCGCGAAGCCGACTTGGTGATTTCTTTGGATTGGATTGACGTGGCCGGTGCCATTTCTGCCGCCTGGGGCAAGGGGGCAACCCCACCCATCGTGCACGTGTCGGTGGACCAACATTTGCACCGCGGCTGGAGCATGGACCACCAAGGCCTGCCTAAAACGGTGATGCACTGGCTGGCTGACCCCGACCAAACCGTGGCCATGTTGCTGGCTAAAACCGCCTCCGTGCCCAAGCACAGCACGGCATGGAGCGCCCCTGTCACAGGCTTTGAGCCTTTGGCAGCCCCGCAAAATGTACCCCTTAACGTGCGCGACCTGGCGCGTTGCATGCGCCATGAGCTACAGCTTTCCCATCCTTGCCTGATCCGCTTGCCCTTGGGCTGGTCGGCCGAGCATTACCCGATTCAAGACCCATTGAACTATTTGGGCTCAGATGGCGGCGGCACCATTGGTGCAGGCCCGGGCATGGCAGTGGGCGCTGCCTTGGCCCTGCGTGACCACCATCCCGACCGCTTGCCCGTGGCCGTGCTGGGAGACGGTGACTTCATGATGGGCAACCAAGCCATTTGGACCGCCGTGCGCTATGGCATTCCTCTGTTAGTGGTGGTGTGCAACAACCGCTCGTTTTATAACGACGAAATCCATCAAGAGCGTGTGGCCATGCAGCGCAAGCGCCCGGTTCAAAACAAGCGCATTGGCATGCACATTGGCGGTCCTTTGATCGACTTGGCCGCCATTGGTCGCGCGCAAGGCGCGCACGGCATTGGGCCCGTGACCACCGGAACCGCTTTGGCCCAAGCCCTTCAAGATGGCATTGCCCGCGTTCGTCAGGGCCAAGTGGTGGTCATTGATGCTCAAGTGGAGCCCGGCTACGACAGTGCCGTGGGCAATGCGCTTAAAGACTTGAGTAAATAAACCCAATAAACCTTCAGCAGTTTTACTATTTATTTTTTGAACTCTCACACCATGTCTTCAACTTCCAAAACCCCCATGACCCTTGAAAGCGTTATGCCCCGGCACCGCAGCCTGTTTATGGACGGCGCTTGGTGCGAGCCCTTGGACGGTGCTTATGTGCAAACGCTTAACCCTGCTAACGGTCAAACCCTGACCAGCGTGGCCAATGCGTCTGCAGCAGACGTGGACCAAGCCGTGGCGGCAGCCCGCAAGGCTTTTCACGGCTGGAGCGCCTTGCCGCCCTTAGAGCGCGCCCGCTACCTGAGACAGGCGGCCCAAGTGCTGCGTGAGCATGCTGAAGAACTGGCCATGATCGACGCCTTCAACACCGGCAACCCCGTGGCCGAAATGGTGCGCGACGCCCAAGTGGCCGCTACTGGCTTGGAATTTTTTGCGGGACTCATCACCCAAATCAAGGGTGAAACCATTCCCATGGGGGAGGGCATGCTCAACTACACGCGGCGTGAGCCCTTGGGCGTGGTGGCGCGTATCGTGGCTTACAACCACCCGCTGATGTTTGCGGCCGTCAAAATTGGCGCGCCCCTGGCGGCGGGCAATACCGTCATCGTCAAGCCGCCTGAGCAGGCGCCTTTGTCGTCCTTGCGCATGGCCGAACTTATCGGCAGCGTGTTTCCGCCTGGTGTGCTCAATGTGCTGCCGGGGGGTAAGGCCTGTGGCCAAGCTTTAAGCACCCACCCGCACATTGCCAAGGTCACTCTGATTGGCAGCGTGCCCACGGGCAAAGCCATCATGCGCAGCGCGGCCGACACCTTAAAGCCGGTGTTGCTGGAGTTGGGCGGGAAAAACGCGCTTATCGTCTATCCCGATGCCGACCTGGATCAGGTGGTGACCGGTGCCGTCAAGGGCATGAACTTCACTTGGGCCGGCCAGTCTTGTGGCTCCACCAGCCGCATGTTCTTGCACGACTCGGTGTATGACCAAGTTTTGCCGCGGGTGATTCAGCGCATACAAGAACAACACAAGCCGGGCATCCCTACCGACTTTGCCACCACCATGGGGCCGGTGGTCAGCCAGGCTCAGCTTGACAAGGTCTTGCATTACATCGAGGCGGGCAAGCAAGACGGCGCCAAGCTGTTGTTGGGCGGAAAGCGTTGCACCGAGCCCCATTTAAAAGAGGGTTATTTTGTGGAGCCCACGGTGTTTGGCGAGGTTAAGCCCGGCATGCGGCTGGCTCAAGAAGAGGTGTTTGGCCCGATTTTGAGCGTGTTCCGCTGGAGCGATGAGGATCAGCTGTTTGATGCCGTCAATGGTGTGGACTACGGTTTGACATGCTCTATTTGGACATGCGACCTCAAAACCGCACACCGCGCTGCGGCGCGAGCGCAGGCTGGGTATGTGTGGATCAACAATGCCAGCCAGCACTTTTTTGCAGCCCCTTTTGGGGGCTACAAGCAATCGGGCATTGGGCGCGAAGAATGTTTTGAAGAGCTGCTGGAATTTACGCAGATCAAAAACATCAACGTGACGCTGTAATTGGAGTAGCCACCTGGTCTGGCTACCTTGTGTGGCTACCTAGTGGCCATCAACCTGGTTTGATTTCGGCACGCTCAATCACTTCTTTCCAGCGCGCTTGTTCTTTGGCAATGAAGGCGCCGTAAGAGGCTGCAGGGCCTGAGTCTCCCACGGCGCTTTCGGCCTCAAAGCGGGCCTGAATGTCGGGTGACTTCATGGCCTGAGCGCAGGCCTGCTGAAGCTTGTTGATGATCTCTACAGGGGTGCCCGCACGAGCCGATATGCCATACCACTGATCCGATTCAAAACCCTTGTAGCCACTTTCGGAAACGGTGGGGAGATCCGGCAACACCGCGATGCGTTTGGGGGTACCCACGGCAATGGCGCGCAAAGTCCCACTCTTGATATGGGGCAACAAGGCAGGGGTGCCTGCTGAAAACATTTGAATGCGACCCGCCAGCACATCGTTTAATGCCGGACCGGTGCCTCGATAAGGAATGTGCGTGATGAACATGCCGGTGGCCAATTTAAGGGCCTCCATAGACAAATGCCCCGCGCTGGCATTGCCGGCCGAAGCGTAATTGATTTGCCCGGGCCGCGCCTTGACGTACGCCACCAAGGATTTGAGGTCTTTCACCGGCATGTCTTTATGCACCACAAACAAGTTGGGCACGCGCGAGAGCAGGGTGACGGGTGTGAAGTCTTTGTTCACGTCGTAGCCGCTGTCGGGGTAAATCAAGGGGTTGACGACCAGCGAGCCAATGTGGCTCATGATGATGGTGTATCCATCTGCAGGGGCGCGCACCACCTCCTGCATGGCCGGCACGCCCCCACCGCCACCCTTGTTGTCAATCACCAGCGGTACGCCCAAAATTTGGGACAGCTCATTGGAGAAGGTTCGGGCCACCACGCTGGAGGTGCCGCCCGGCGCAAACGGCACGATCCAACGGATGGATTTTTGAGGCCATGCGGTTTGAGCTTGCGCCAAGCCGGCGGCTGTGCTCAGCCCTCCACCGATGCCCACACCAGAGCCGAGACTGGCCAGCCATTTGAGGTGAGTTCTGCGGTCTTGTGAATGTTCATGTGTCATGAGGTGTCTCCTTGTGAAGGCTTATTTGAAGATGGGTGAAGGTTCAGCACCTAAAGCTTGGGTCCATGCGGTCTAGCAGGCGAAGCAAGGCGGGCCACTCCATCAACCCATAGGGTCGGCGGGTTTGGGGTTGGTAATTCATGTAGGTTTCCTGCAGCACGTCTTGGGGCACGTTTTGCATTGGAGTGTTGCAGCTCATGGCTTGCACTTGCGCGCGGCACGACAACTCCAGCCGGTGCATCCAGTTGAAGGCCTCGCCCACCGACCGGCCCACGGTTAGCAAGCCGTGGTTGCGCAAAATCATGGCCTCAGATTGACCCAAATCACGCACCAAAACCTCTTGTTCGCGCAGGTCCAGCACCACACCCATGTAGTTGTGGTAACTGATGTTTAAAAACCGCATCGAGGTTTGGTTGATAGGCAATAAGCCGCACGCCAGAGAAGACACCGCCATGCCCGCTGGCGTGTGCGTGTGGATGACGCAGTTCACCTCAGGCCGGGCAATGTGTATGGCGCTGTGCAAAATAAAACCGGGCTTGTTCAGGCCATAGCCCAGTGCACCAAAGTCGGGCTTGTACATCACTTCGCCATCGTGGTCGATTTTCACGAGGCAAGACGCGGTCATTTCCTCATACATCATGCCGTAGGGGTTGGTTAAAAACGCATGGTCTTCCCCCGGCACCCGCAAGGTGATGTGGTTGGCCATCATGTCGGACATGCCGTAGTGGGCGACCAGCCGGTAGCAGGCCGCCAAATCCACACGGGCTTGCCACTCTTCAGGTGTGACCTGATCTTGAATGCTCGGAATGTTCAGCACGCCAGCGGCCATTGCTTTTCCTTGTTTGCGTTTTATGGTTTTAGCGGGAGTTGTCTGGGCTTATAGGTATTCGTTATGCAGCGGAGTATCGCTCAAGAAACGGCTCAAATTATCCAAAAACAGCCTCTGCACGCGCTCGGCGTGCTCGGCAAAATGCCCTGCGGTGTGTGGGGAAATGATCACATTGGGCAGCCGCCACAGGGGAGAAGCAGTGTCCAGCGGCTCGGTTTCAAACACATCCAAAAAAGCGCCGTGCAGGTGCCCGCTTTGCAGCGCTTGAATCAGTGCGGCTTGGTCCACCACCTCGCCGCGTGCCACATTGATCACGCAGGCGCCTTGGGGCAGGCTGCTCAACACATGTGCATTCACCAGTTGGTGTGTGAGGGGTGACAGCGGGCAAGCCAGTATCAAGTAATGCGTGCTTGGCAAATGCACGGCCATGTCGGCATAAGTGCAGCGCAGTGGCCATGTTTGGGCAAGGGCATTCGTACGCGACACGCCCACCACATTCATGCCAATGGCCAGCAACATACGCGCAATTTCAGCGCCGATGCGCCCCATGCCCACCACCATGGCGGTTTGGCCTGTCAGATCGTGCACATCGGGTCGCTCAACCAGGGGGGCCCAACGCTGTGCTTGCTGCGCCGCCCACAAATACGGAAAACGCCGCCCCAGCGCCAGCACCGCACCCAGCGCGGTATGGGCCACAGGCTGCGCGTTGGCCCCCGAAGAGGTAGACACCTTAATGCCACGTTGCCGCAGCTCCGCAAAGATTGGGCGGTCTGCCCCTGCCGAATGCACATGCACCCATGCCAAATGCGGCGAGGCACGCATGACCTCGTAAAAGCATTGCAGGTCTTGCAGCACCCGGGTTTTGGTGGAAGCGCCAGTGATATCACGGGTGATGTACGCCACTTGGCAGGGATAGTGGCCTCCAGCGTCGGGCGAGGATTGGGGGGACACCCATTGCACCGTTTGATCCGCAGCTTGATCCGCATCTAGGCTCTTTTGCACGTGCTGCTCAATTGCCGCCCCCCAACGTTCGCGTGCGCTGTCTGAAATCAAAACCGATAAGGGTTGAGGCCTGGGCATTGGGACCTAATTGTGTTCGAGGGTCAAAAGGAGAGGGCGTAGGCTGCCGAAGGTGAGGGTGAAGGTGACGGTTAGACTCATATTTGGAGTTTAAGCACCACTACAAATCAGGAGATACCATGGACGAAAACGAAACTTTCAAAGCCGGTTTGGCCGTGCGCCGCAAGGTACTGGGCGACGAGTACGTCAACAACTCATTGGCCCATGCGGATGAATTTACCGAACCTTTGCAGCAGTTTTTAACCGAGCACGCTTGGGGTGCGGTGTGGGTGCGCGAAGGTTTGTCGCTCAAAACCCGCAGCATGCTGAACCTGGCCATGCTGACCGCACTAAACCGGCCCAACGAACTCAAACTGCATATTCGAGGCGCCATCAACAATGGGGTGACTCAAGAGGAAATGCGCGAAATCTTTTTGCAGGCTGCGGTGTATTGCGGCGCACCCGCAGGACTGGACTCTTTCAAGACGGCGCAGGCGGTGTTCAAAGAAATGGCCGCAGCCAACTAAGTTGATCTTAGGGCTGGGCTTTGAGCTCAGCCTTTTTAGCAAACTCCGCCCGCAAAGCGCGGAGTTTTTCGCGTGGGTCTTCGCGGGTGGTGGCTTGATCCAGCGCCATTTCCGCAATAAAGCGGCTGGGCAGGGCCCGCACCATCTCGCGGCCCTTTTTTTTGCGTTTGGGCCAGCTCACCATCAGGCTGCGCTGCGCCCGCGTGATGCCCACGTACATCAGTCGGCGCTCTTCTTCCAGCCGTTGGGATGTGGCGGCGCCTTCAAGAGAGGCGTCGGCTTCTTCATCTAGCTTAAAGGG